>ENA-OZGG01000922-OZGG01000922.1-human-gut-metagenome-genome-assembly--contig:-NODE-922-length-9779-cov-5.964726_pt1 | contig 9779 bp, 11 predicted proteins | sample MGYA00244659_ERZ653664 | MGnify/ENA primary metagenome ERZ653664 (study PRJEB26926, sample SAMN06165233) | human gut metagenome | biome: ENVO:00009003; feature: ENVO:2100002; material: ENVO:00002003... | reverse complement strand
GGCTCGGAGATGTGTATAAGAGACAGCCCTTGGTAAGGGAGAGGTCATGCGTTCGATCCGCATCATGGGCACCATTAAATTTTATTCATTTAAGCTTGTCCGTTGACAGGCACTCAGGAGCTAGACATGGCAAAAGAAAAGTACGAACGTACTAAGCCCCATGTAAACGTTGGCACAATCGGTCACGTTGACCATGGTAAGACAACCCTTACAGCCGCTATCACAACCGTTCTTTCCAAGAAGTTCGGCGGTGAAGCCAAAGCCTACGACCAGATCGACGCAGCTCCTGAAGAAAAAGCTCGCGGTATTACGATTAACACCGCTCACGTCGAATACGAAACCGAACACCGTCACTACGCACACGTTGACTGCCCGGGCCATGCTGACTACGTCAAGAACATGATCACTGGTGCTGCTCAGATGGACGGCGCTATCCTTGTTGTTGCTGCTACTGACGGTGTTATGGCTCAGACAAAGGAGCACATCCTTCTGTCCCGTCAGGTAGGTGTACCTTACATCATCGTATTCCTTAACAAGTGTGATATGGTTGACGATCCTGAGCTGATCGAGCTGGTTGAGATGGAAGTTACAGAGCAGCTTGAAGAGTACGGATTCGAAGGATGCCCTATCATTAAGGGTTCCGCTCTTAAGGCTCTTGAAGATCCCAACGGCGAGTGGGGCGACAAGATCATGGAACTTATGGATACAGTTGATTCTTATATTCCTGATCCTGAAAGGGCAACAGACAAGCCTTTCCTTATGCCTGTTGAGGATGTATTCACAATCACAGGTCGTGGTACCGTTGCTACTGGTAGAGTAGAGCGTGGTACTCTTCACCTTAACGAAGAAGTTGAAATCGTTGGTATTAAGGAAGAGACACGTAAGACTGTTGTAACCGGTATCGAAATGTTCCGTAAGCTCCTTGATGAGGCTCAGGCTGGTGATAACATCGGTGCTCTGCTTCGTGGTGTTCAGAGAACAGATATCGAAAGAGGACAGGTTCTTGCAAAGCCCGGTACAGTAACATGCCACAAGAAATTTACCGCTCAGGTTTACGTTCTTACCAAGGATGAAGGTGGACGTCATACACCTTTCTTCAACAACTACAGACCTCAGTTCTACTTCAGAACAACTGACGTAACAGGTGTCTGCAACCTTCCTGCTGGTACAGAAATGTGCATGCCTGGTGATAACGTAGAAATGACTATCGAACTGATCCATCCTATCGCTATGGAGCAGGGTCTTACATTCGCTATCCGTGAAGGTGGTAGAACTGTAGGTTCAGGTCGTGTTGCTACAATCATCGAGTAATCTTTGATAGTGTCTACAAAAAGCTAGAGTTTATGGGGCTTTCCGAGAAATCGGGAAGCCCTTTTTGCATCTCTTAATAGGTGGATAGAATAGAGAAAAATAGAGTCGGTGGTGCCAAAACGGTGCCAAAAACAAAACTCCAGCGAGTTTGGCTATTCACTAGAGTGAGTTTTACAGTAATTTTTTCTTTATATGTTTCAAATAATTCTTTTTGAAGTCTCTGATATTATCAAAGAATTCCATCTCAGAACGGGTAAATGAATTAGTCTCAGCCTTCTCGGAAAGGAGCTCCATTGTACAAATAAGGTCAGCAATTTGGAACAACTTATAATCCACAGGTTTCACTTTCCGGAATTCAACATGAGTATATAATGTACTGAATACCGATGTGAGAATTTTAGTGAGTTCAATTTGTCCGTTATCATAGTAGATAATGACTTTATCAAAGCTATTCCAAAAGCCTTCATTGCTGCGGAAAACATCAGCCAGAGCTTTTGATACCTTTGACGTCATTGTTATCACATCAGGACATTCACTTTTCTTTACTTTTATACAAGAAAATTGAAAGTCAAGTTTTCTTGCAAAGTTGAATAAGGCATTAAATAAACGTTTTCTATCTTCAACTAAATCATTAGAGTACACAGATTCTCGTCGAATTAGTGGACCAGTATGGATAGCATGATTTTGATATCCCAAGTTCAATAAGTGAGAATCGAAAAGTTTAATATTTTCGGAAATATCAGTGCTTTGATTATGTAATATCATAGAAACTAAGTAGTAGGGAGCATGTGCTTCATAAGGACCAAAGTCCCCGGACTCGTCTATGAATACGCTAAGTATCTTTTCTGACATACAATCATCCTTTTGTAACAATTTTGAGTATGAAAATGGCGGGGAAATTCCCCGCCGCTCGGTGGACCAGGGTCTTTCGACCAGCCCAAAATCAATCACCGTTGATTTATATTCTATGCTCATTATAAGGGAAATATGCAGAAATGTCAATTACCACCCTTTAATCTGTTTTATCTGTTCTGCCCGTTCGGGATCTCTGTGATACTGTAGCTTGAATTGTATCGTCTCTACTACTTCTTTCCGTGCTTCATCATCTAACTGATAAAAGGAAGTCAGTAAATTATCCACATCCGGCATACTGTTTTTCCCGAAGAGATACATAAGCGGGTACATGGAATTTTTTAAATACGTTTTTACACGATTTTCGTCAAGAGCACCATTCAATCCGCTTGGTAATGTAGGATATATTTCTTCTTCTGTGATTGCACCGGAAAAGGGACTGGCAGAGCATATCTCATTTACGTCAATTTCTAATTCATTTGCCAGTCTAAGTGCAAAGTCAAATCGGATATTAGAATCCTTTTGAATAATAGAATAAAAGCTGAGCAGATACGCACAGATAATCGGTACCGTATCATGTGGAATCAGACGGTGGACAGGGCACTCGTCAGCGGTGTGCCGGAGAAACAGATTTTAGAAGTAAAACAGAATGAAATCGGACAGAAAGCAAAGGCTTCCATTCAGAAGTCGGGGAGAAATCCGGCACTGTTCAAAAGCCTGATTATGACGGCGATATATGCTTTGGAGCTACTGATTAGTAAGGTATTTAGAATGGCTTTGGAAAAGGCTGATAATGTGACGGAAGCGTTTGTAAAGTCAGAGCCGGAGCAGACGAAAGTTCGGGTAGTTAATGAGCCTGTGATGGCGAAAACGGAACTGATTCCGGAAATGCCAAAGAAGACCGAGCTTGTTTCCAAGTATCCAAGGCTTGCGGATATTTATAATAAGATGGAAAAGCAGAACAAAGTCATTTGTCAAAGGGATCAACAGCTTGCAAGTGTTGAGAAGGAGATTGCCGTAACAAAAGGGATTTTCAAGGGAAAACAGCGTAAGGAGTTGCAGGAGCAGGCAGAACAGTTAATGATACAGATAGCCAATATGAAACAGTATTTGTCAAGTATCGTGCAGAGTTATGGATATAAGAATGTGAAGGAGTTCTTGGTTAAATTTAAGGCTTCTAAAGCAGAATATACCTATTATCAGTCGGCGATTGCAAAGTGGGAACAGCAGGCCGGAAATAAGGCAGAACCGGACAGCTTAAAGGCAAGGATTCAAAGAAAGGCGCAGGAAGTAAAGGAACGAGAAAACAACAGACAGAGCCATCATTACAGGAGCGATAGAGGTGGCAGATAGGAAATTATATAATCATATTGACAGGCAAGACCACAAGCGGTAGTCTATAAATAAGACCACTGCTTGTGGTCTGTTGCGTTAAAGGAGGATACTTTATGGAAATTCAATTAGGTGTGATTGAGGCAAGATATGCAGATATGATTTGGGAGCATGAACCGGTTACTTCATCGGAACTGGTAAAGATGACGGCAGTGCAGTTTAACTGGAAGCGCACAACTGCACACAATGTTTTGAGAAGATTGATTGATAAGGGATTGTTTCAGAATGAAAACGGACTGGTAACAGCCGTAATATCTAGAGAGGAATTTTATGCCAGACAGAGCAGACAGTATGTTGAAGACACCTTTGCGGGTTCTCTTCCGGCATTTATTGCAGCATTTACGCAGGATGCAAAACTGACACCGGAAGAAGCTGAGGCAATTCGTAAGATGATTAATCAGGCGGAGGAAAAGTGAGTATGGGAGAAATTTTTTTAAAACTGCTGAATCTGAGCATCACAGCCAGTTGGCTGATTTTAGCAGTATTAGGTATTCGCCTTTTATTCAGGAAAATACCTAAGTGGATTACCTGTTTATTATGGGGTGTGGTAGCAATCCGACTGATATTTCCGTTTTCCATAGAAAGTGCATTTAGTCTGCAACCAAGTGCAGAGCCTATCAGAACCAGTACCATGGTAGAGGGAGAACTGATACCTTATGTGCCGTTCGTAGACAGTAACATAGGTGTTGTAGAAAATACTGTAAATCCCTTATTGGCAGAAGCCTTTGCATATCAGGAAACAGAAAGCGTGGCTCCGTTGCAGGTATTTATAGGAATCGCAGGAAGTGTTTGGCTGTCCGGAATGGTAGTACTTCTTATTTTTGCACTGGTGAGTATGATAAAATTGCGCCTACGTGTAAGGGAAGCGGTGCGCTACAAAGAAAACATCTATATTTGTGATGCAGTAAAGTCCCCATTCATTTTGGGTATTATCAAGCCAAGGATTTATCTTTCCTCTGCTTTAAGTGAGGAGGAGATGGATTATATTATTGCACATGAAAGGGCGCACCTAAAAAGAAAAGATCATTTATGGAAGCCTTTTGGATACCTGCTTTTGTGTATCTATTGGTTCAATCCGTTGTGCTGGATTGCCTATATTATGCTGTGCAAGGATATTGAACTGGCTTGTGATGAAAAAGTAATTAAGGATATGAGTTTTGGGGATAAGAAGGAGTATTCCAGAGTATTGTTGTTTTGTGCAACGCAGAGACATCTGGTAATGGCGTGTCCCTTGGCGTTTGGAGAAGTGGGAGTAAAGGAAAGAGTGAAAACAGTATTGAATTATAAAAAGCCGACCTTTTGGATTACGATTGCCGCAATCGTGGTATGTGCTATTGTAGCAATTTGTTTTCTGACGAATCCTGCAAAAGAATATCAAATCAGAATCACGATTCCGGCAGGAAGCGAAACAGGCTTTTATTATTCTGATGAAGAAATATGTCCAAAGAGAAATACGTTGACAATTGCAAAAGGTGGACATCTTGGAGATACGGAAGTGATTCTTTTGCCGGTCGAAGTAAAAGAAGAAAATGCTTATGATGAACCTATTTATATTACAGCGGTCGCACCGGCAAAAATGGATGTAGAGAAAGGTGCGTGGTTTAAAATTGGTGTAAATATGCAGAATCCCACAGCAGAGGATATCGATGTTTATGTTATGGTTCGCGGTGTAGAGGTAAGAATTGCATCTAAAACAAAGGGTGATAATGATTCCAATGGAGAAAGTGCTGAAGAGCAGAATTCAGTAACACCTCAGAATTTGGAAGGACCACAAGAACCGGATGCGAATGAGGACGCAGTTTATGAAGAATTGAACCGGGTGGTTAGTACCATTGGTTTGGAGAATGCTTATCCATGGAATAATACAGTAGAGTTTAAACCGAATGCGGATGTTCTCATTAAAATGGCAAGTGATGGGTCAGGTCGGTTTGAAATCTATGGTATTATGAGTGAAAAATATGGAAGCTACGGGCTTTTGCTGAATGATTGGATAGGTGGAGAGCAGAATTGGAACTTCGCCCTTGTTCCCTGGTATTATTCAGGTGCTCCTTCTGATCAACCCATTTTAGAATCAGACGGAAAGGGAAGATACATCTTTGCATATGTGTATGATTACGATGATGTCCCATTGTGGCATGAGTGTGTTTTGGATTGCGGATATGATACCGGGCATATGCAGTTAATTCCTGAGAATGAATATCGTACCATGTTGTTGGAAGAAGAGCAGACAGCATTACCTTTTGAAAGTCAAGGAGAAAATGGTAATAATCCAGAAGAAAAACCTATAGCCCAAACTGCTATGGTAGATACTTCTAAAGTTTTCAGTATTGTAGTGACAAACGGGAATACGGGAGAACAGATAACACTTACTGCAGAAACTTCTGCATATAATGATTTAATCAAACTCTATTCGCAGTTGGATTTTACAGCAGAATGTGCAGAAAATGCAAGGGTTGGTTATCAATATAGCATGAAACTGCAGGATGCAGAGGAAAATAAATTGCAGTCGGTAACGCCCTATAAGGATGGTTTGACAGTTGACAGCTTTTTTTATCAGTACGGTCTTGCAGACAATGGGGCAGATGCTTCGTTAAGACTAATGGAGTATTTGGAGCACATTTTCTATCCGGAGAAAACATCAATGGCAATGTCTTTCAACGAAGCTCCGGTGAATACTTTGCCGGATGTGACTATGATAATGATCAAATATAAAAATTATGAGGGAGATATTGAAATTATTAAGCTGAATTGGAATCCGAGGTTCCAGTTTGCAAAAGTAAATCCTTACTCCAGATAATTCTTGCAAGAGTAAATTCCGGATATTCGATAAGGAGAAAAATAATTGGAAGTTACAATTCCAAACTAGAAGTTACGATTCCAAAGTGGAACTTACAAAACCAAATAGATTGAAATACCAGCAGAAAGCAGGTAAAATGGCGTCAGATCAGCCTTTTCCGATGAAAAAAGCGCAATCTAACCGGAGGTCGAATTTATCGTTTGTTTTTCGCAAAAGTAAATTCCACCCCTAAGGTGAGGTTATGGACGGTTCGGATGGCGTAGCGGTTTTACTTCTTCATCAGCAGAGGTGTAAGGTTGATCTCCTTAGAGGGAATTAGGGTTATCCCTAACTTATTAAGAAGCCCCTCATCGTGAAGAAAACTGAACAGCTGGTATGCGGACCGGTTGCCCAGCTTTTTTCTTTTGTAGGAATTGATGTGGCTCATCATCAGAGACACGTCGTCCTGAGTAAGGTTGTCGAAACTTGTTTTCTTCGGTAGTACGCGGCGAATCATCTCGTGGGTAACTTCGATGCCGCCCTTCTGATCGGAACGCTGCGGGTCACAATAAAACACATGTGTCCTACGCTCGCTGTTAGCATTAAACTCAATGGAAAGAGGATCCGTAAATTCGCTTCCCCTGTCCGTCAGAATGACCGGAAACAATGCGGTGAAGACTTCGTGCCCTAACAGTTTATAGAGCCTGGTAAAGACCTCTGTAACGCTTGGGCAGATGAAGGCTGGGAAGAACCGGTGATTGAAGAGAGATTTGATCCGGATAGAACGGTACTGTCGCTTTCTTTTTAGAAAATGGTGGCGGAAAAAAGTGGCGAAAAAAGTGACGAAAAAAACGCAGGAGAAATACGATGCTATTTTGAATGCTATGCAACCTGATAAGTGGCATAAAGCTTCTGAATTTGAAGCTATTGCGGGTGTTAAGGAATCAAGAATTAAAGTACTGTTTAAGGATATGACGGAACAGGGAATGGTTGAGAGTACCGGTAGTACGAAAGGTAAGATGTATAAAAAAATAAATGCGAATTAATATAAAGTATTGGAGATGGCACAAATGGGTGAAATTGTAGGCAGAGAGTTGAAACGTTGGTCAGAAACATTAGAAGAACTGAATGAATACGATATATTGCTTCCAATATGCGTAAACTTGATTTATATGAAAAGAACGGATACTTACTGGGAGAGAACCTGATTATTACACATGAAAGTGGTAAGGAAAATTGACGAGAGAAACCGGATAGGATATTGAGCAGATACAGCAGAAATGATAATATAAAAAAGAGTTATGACAATTGGTAAGACGTAAGAAAGAAATAAATACATTCAAGTCTGTTTAAAGATATTCGAATACACTCAAATACAAGCATTCAGGAGGTTACTATGGGCACAGAGTTAAACTGGGCAGTTCTTGGAACGGGAGTTATTGCAAACCAGATGGCACAGGCACTGCAGAAAATAGGAAAACCGTTATATGCGGTAGGCAACAGAACCTACGAAAAGGCAGTAGAGTTTGCAAAGAGGTATGGTATTCAGAAGGTGTACCCGCAGATCGATGATATGTTTGAGGATGAGGCAGTGGATATCGTTTATATCACAAGCCCTCATAATACCCATTATGGCTTTATGAAAAAAGCACTGGAGCATGGAAAGCATCTTCTGGTGGAGAAATCCATTACCCTGAACAGCGAAGAGCTGGATGAGATGATCGCCCTTGCCAGAGAAAAACATCTGATTCTGGCAGAGGCTATGACGATCTGGCATATGCCGATCTATAAAAAGCTTTGGGAGATTGTGGAAAGTGGTGAGCTTGGCAAAGTCCAGATGATCACTGTGAACTTTGGAAGCTTTAAGGAATATGATATGAAGAACCGTTTCTTCAATATGAATCTGGCAGGAGGTGCTCTTCTGGATATTGGTGTTTATGCCCTTTCTATCGTGAGGAGCTTTATGACAGAGAAGCCTGCTGATATCGTAAGCCAGTGGAAACCGTCTCCGGCAGGGTCGGATGAGCAGGCGGCGATTCTTCTGAAGAATAAAGACGGGCAGATGGCGACAGTTGCCCTTTCCCTACATTCCAAGCAGCCCAAGCGTGCTATGATCAGCTGCGAAAAGGGATATATAGAAATCATGGAATATCCAAGAGCGGACAGGGCAAAGATCGTGGATGCAAGTACCGGTGAGAAGAAAGAAATCTCCTGTGGTAAGACCGAGGATGCACTTTTTTATGAAATGACAGATATGGAAAGAGCTGTTGAGAGTGGGGATGAAACAGAAATGTATCTGAACTATACAAAGGATGTAATGGATATTATGACAGGACTCAGAAGGGAATGGGGACTTAAGTATCCAGAGGAGATGTGATGAAGATACAGGAACAGTTATTTGCACTGCAGGATAAGGAATACAGGGATTTTCAGAGTAAACTGGTTCCTGAAATAGACAGGGAAAAAACGATCATAGGGATAAGAATACCTGCGATGAGAAAGCTGGCAAAGAGCTATGCAAAGGAGCAGGAGAGTAGAGAGTTTCTGCAGTGCCTGCCGCATACCTATTATGATGAAAACATACTGCACGCACTGTTGGTTTCGGATATAAACGATTATCAGGAATGTGTAGAGGCAGTAGACAGATTCCTGCCTTTTGTGGATAACTGGGCAGTCTGCGACATTTTTTCCCCTAAGATATTTAAAGTGAATAAGGAGGATCTGATAGAAAGAATCAGAAAATGGTCCGCATCCAGGGAACCCTATACGTGCCGGTTTGGCATGAAAATGCTGATGACGCATTTCCTTGGGAGGGATTTCAGAGAGGAGTATCTGGAGATACCTGCCGCAGTCCACTCTGATGAGTATTATGTGAATATGATGACAGCCTGGTTTTTTGCAACAGCACTTGCCAGACAGTGGGAAAAAACAATTCCCTATATAGAGGAGAAAAGACTGGACCGGTGGGTTCAGAATAAGACAATACAGAAGGCAAGGGAAAGCTATCGGATTACAGATGAGCAAAAGGAGTATTTAAAAAAGTTTAAGATAAAATGTTAAAAGAGCAACGCTATATTGAAAAATGACGGTCAATATAGTATTCTTAAGAAGAAGTAAATCATGGGGGGTAAGAATCATGAAATCAATTAAAGCAAAAATTATTGCAGGCATTATCATATGCACATTGCTTTCGTCTGCTTCTATTGGATTTTTGAGTATCAAGGATATTTATCAGACTTCCGATCAGGGTGCAGAAAAAGAAATGACACTGACATGCCTGAATGGACAAAGCAAGATCAATGCACAGATCGCCAAAATCGCCCAGTCAGTGGATACCTTAAGCAGCATTGCAATGGAAAGACTGGATTTTTCAAAATTTAAAGGAAATAATACATATGTAACACAATATACGCTGTCTCTTATACACATCTGACGCTGCCGACGATAC
>ENA-OZGG01000911-OZGG01000911.1-human-gut-metagenome-genome-assembly--contig:-NODE-911-length-9895-cov-5.517683_pt1 | contig 9895 bp, 10 predicted proteins | sample MGYA00244659_ERZ653664 | MGnify/ENA primary metagenome ERZ653664 (study PRJEB26926, sample SAMN06165233) | human gut metagenome | biome: ENVO:00009003; feature: ENVO:2100002; material: ENVO:00002003... | reverse complement strand
TCTACACAAGGAGTATCGTCGGCAGCGTCAGATGTGTATAAGAGACAGATATTAAATTGCTTGATTGTACGTTAAGAGATGGCGGATATATTAATGATTGGAATTTTGGCTTCCATACGATCAGAGATATCATTAAGAAATTAGTGGATTCTCAGGTTGATTATGTGGAAGTCGGCTTTTTGCGCGACTGTGAGTATGACAGGGAGAAGACCCTTTTCAATAATTGCGCCGAAATCACTCCAATTTTGCCGGAGAAACGTGGAAATACCATGTTTACGGCAATGGCCTTGCATAATAAGTACGACATTGATAAATTAGAACCCTATGATGAGAAAACCATCGATGCGATACGTGTAACGTTCCACGATTATGATATTGATGAGGGACTTACGTTCGCTCAAAAAGCAAAAAATAAGGGATATAAGGTGTTCTGCAATCCAATCAACATAATGGGATATTCAGACGAGATGATCTTATGCCTGCTAAAGAAAATCAATCAGATACAGCCATATGCATTCTCAATTGTGGATACCTTTGGCTCCATGATGAAATCGGATCTGCAGAGAATCTATTCGCTGGTGGAACATAACCTGGACAAGTCTATTGTGATCGGTCTGCATCTGCATGAAAATCTGGCACTGTCTTATTCCCTGGCACAGGAATTTATTACGATCAAATCATCAGAGAGAAAAAGCGTGATCGACGCTTCCATGCTTGGAATGGGAAGAGTACCCGGTAATCTTTGCATGGAGCTTATCATGGATTATATGAATAAGACGCAAGGCTGTACTTATGATGTAAATTCGGTTTTGGATGGTATCGACGACCATATTATCCAGTTAAAGCAGATTGAACCGTGGGGATACAGTACGGCTTACGCTTTATCTGCAAAATATAATCTGCACAGAAATTATGCGGAGTTTTTGCTGGGTAAAGGACGGCTTCGGGCAAAACAGATCAATCAGATCCTTGCCAGTATTGAAGAGAACAAAAAGACAGCTTATGATGAAGCCTATATCGAGAGCCTCTATGAGGGCTTCCAAAATCATGAAGTAGATGACAAAGAATTGCTTGATAGATTGAAGAAACAGTGGAAGGATCGTGATATTCTGATACTGGCACCGGGGGCAAGCATCGCGAACCAAAAAAGAGAGATCGATCAGTTTATTTCACAGAAAGATCCCGTAATTATTTCGGCAAATTTTATTCCGGAGTCTTTTAAACATGATTATGCTTTCTATTCCAATGTCATGCGCTACAGCGCGTTGGAAGACAAAAATAATACAGAGAAGCTGCTGATCACCTCCAATCTTATGGAAATCTGTAATGTACAGAATGTGCTTAGCTATGCAGATTTGTGTTTTGATGATAAGGGAAAATGTGACAACTGCGTGATCATGCTGCTTAAGCTTATGATCAGGTTAGGCAAGAACAGGGTTTATGTGGCAGGATTTGATGGGTATCTGCCGGAAGGCTGTAACTATATCTCTTCCTACATGGCAAGTCAGCATACTAAAGGTGTAGAAGAAAATATCAGAAATACCATGTATGTTGCAGATATTCGTAAAAAAATGGAAGTCATTTTCCTGACACAATCTCTGTATGACAAATAGGATGTAAAGATGAAAGATAAGGAACAACTCAAAAAAATCAAATATCTCATTATTGATGTTGACGGCACCCTGACAGATGCCGGAATTTATTACGACGAAAATGGAAACGAATTAAAGAAGTTTTGTACCAAGGATGCAGCCGGTTTTTTTGCGGCGCACCAGGCAGGAATAAAGATCATGATCCTTACAGGCAGAGAATGTGCAGCTACTACCAGAAGAATGAAAGAAATGAAGGTAGAGTATCTGATCCAGAATTGTAAGGACAAAGTGAGCTATATACAGAAATTTGCGAAGGACAACAACATAGACAGGGATGAGATAGGATATCTCGGGGATGATCTCAATGATCTTCCCGGAATGACTCTGTGTGGATTTGTGGGCTGTCCTGCCGATGCCTGTGACGAGGTGAAAGAAAAGGCAGATTACATATCCGGTATCAATGGCGGATATGGAGCAGTCAGGGATATTGTATCCTATCTCTTAAAAGAGCGTGGAGAATGGGAGAAGGTAATCTCTGATGTTTACGGAATTGGCATATGATGAAAGGACAGAGTCTGACATGAAAGCAAGGAATAAAATTAAAAAAGCCGGAATGCCGGAATTCTTTCATCAATGCAGAATTCATCGCGGAGAGGAAGAGTTTAGACAGCTGGTGTTAGAAGGGTACCATAATCCTGACTATCTAAAAATAGAGAGCCGTGGAAATGAGTATCCGGGACAAATTGTTTATCAGATAGGTGCATTTGGATGTTCTGCCGGTTTCTTTGCCGAATTCCTCTATACATTGATTCGCCTGTACTTTGCAGCAGACAGAGGCTTTACCCCCTATGTTAATTGGGGGAGTGATTTTTTGTATTATGAACAGGATGGGATTGATAATGAAAAAAATGCCTTTCTATACTATTTCAATCCCGTTACTGATGTGGTCAGTACCGAAAATGCTGCCCATGTTCTTATGGCTACGGACTATCATATTCACGACGTTCAGGATCGGTTAAATACACATGGATATGCTGTGTCTGATGAGTATATGACCGGACTAAGCAATATGATAAAAAAGTATATTCGATACAATGATAAAACAAAAGCTTATCTGGAAGATGGATATGATGCACTGATCGGAAACAAGAGAGCATTAGCAGTACATTTCCGAGGAACCGATTATCGCAGGCAATATAATAATCACCCTGTTTTTGTGACCATTGAACAGGAAATGGAAAAAGTGCGGGAACTTCTTGCCACCGGTAAGTATGATGTCATTTTCCTTGCCACGGATGAACAGGAAGCTGTGGATGTTTTTCGGAATGAGTTTGGTGACAAGGTAAAGGTTTTTGAAGATACATGGCGCGCAGACGGAGGAGATGAATCAGTCGCATACAGCCATGCCGACAGGAAACAGCATCGCTATTTACTGGGACTGGAAGTGCTGCGGGATCAATATATGCTTACGCGCTGCGATGGCCTTGTATGCGGAATATCCAACTTGACTTTGTCAGCAAGAATGATGCGCAGAGCGTGGTACGATAAAGATTATGAAGACCTAGTAATACTGAATCATGATCTATGCCACAATGACCGTCAGTTTTGTGACGCAAAGCATTAAAAAAGCAGGTAAGAGATGAAAATAGTTGACTATTTATACGATCGTTATCTGAAATATCGCTATTATAAAGATAATGAAAAGAAAAATGTGATTTTTGCAAAGAGCAGTTTTGTCAGCCGTGACTGTAAGTTTGAAGGAAATAATTATATTGCCGGCGAACTGTATGAATGTCAGTTTGGATATGGCTCATATGTGCACAAGAACAGCGTACTGAAAGGTGTTAAAGTGGGAAGATTTTGTGCCATTGCCGAGAATGTCAATATCAGATTATTTCAACATCCGACAGATATGGTAGCAATTTCTCCGTGCTTTTACCGCAAAGAGCATACCCTCAAAACCTTTGTCGACGAGAATTATTATGAGGACCTGCAAAGCAATGCAGAAGGATTTTCGGTAGTGATCGGCAACGATGTCTGGATAGGACAGGGGGTTTCTGTCAAAAGCGGGGTAACGATCGGAGATGGCGCAGTGATCGGCGCAGGAGCAGTGGTGACGAAAGATGTAGAACCATATGCTATTGTGGGAGGCGTGCCGGCAAAAATAATACGCTATCGGTTTTCGCAAGAGCAAATAAATGAATTGCTGAAAATACAATGGTGGAATAGAGACTATCAATGGTATATGGAAAATGGAAAGTTATTTTCAAACGTAGACAAGTTTATTGAAACATTCAGACAGGAATAGTATATTGTTAGTTATAGGAGAGAAAAGAATGATTTCTGTTATAATTTCTGTATATAATGTTGCGCCCTACTTAGAAAGGTGTGTTAATTCAATTCTTCGACAAAGTTATTCGAATTTGGAAGTGATTTTGGTTGATGATGGATCCACGGATGGGTCAGGCAAATTGTGCGATAGTTTGGCAGAAATAGATGAGAGAATTATTGTTGTTCATAAAAAAAATGGTGGAAATGCCAGTGCGAGGAATGCAGGTATTGATATAGCAAAAGGAGAGTATATTGCCTTTGTCGATGCTGATGACTATATTGAACACAATATGTATGAAGAGATGTTGAAAGCGATGTATAATAAAAATATTACTATTGCTTGTTGTGGAATTATAGTTACAAGTGTTGATGGAAAAGATAGTATACATGTAAGTGAAGAAAGAAAAATTTATTCAAGGGAAGAAGCACTGCTTGATATTTTTTTAAGAACTGGAAATGTCAGTGCTACAGCTTGCAATAAGTTATATAGAAATTCTCTTTTTAGTAGTGGATTACGATATAATAATGAGGTTATTCATGAGGATACAGAAGCCATGCCTCGTTTTTTGGATGCTGTGGACTCTGTCATAGTAATTGATAAGGCTTTTTATCATTATATAAAGCGTAACAATTCGGCAAGTACTTCAAGAAAATTCAGCCTTAAGGGCTATCACATTTTAGATTCGATGAAAGACTATGAAAGAATGTGTAAAAAGAAATACCCCAATATATTGCCGTATTTTCATTATTATGAGTTGGTAACAACATTTGAAATGCTTTTAAATTTAGCAGGGTGCAATGATAGACATAGATATTTGGTTCAGGAATTATCTCTTAGGAAAAGAATTCTGCAATCAGTTTTGAAATGTATGCGTTGGAAAGATGTCAAAAGGAGGAATGTAGACCAGATAAAGGTGATGCTGGTTAAAGCTGTTTTGGGTGTAAATCTGGCAAGCTTTATTTTTCATATAGATTAAATTGGAGGAATTTATGCAACAGATAAAGAATATTTTGAAGAGAACACTGTATGTATTAGATAAACCACAGAAGATATTATGTATTTTTGTATTCCTGTTAACATGTATTGGTGCAGCATTTGAATGCTTGGGTGTGTCTGCAATCATACCGCTTGTCAGTGCTGTGCAGGATCCTGCGTTGATTATGAATAGTGCTTTCTTTAAGAGTCATCCGTCATTATCGGCATTGACATATAATGAAGTGATAGGAATCATCGGAGCGGGTGTTATCTTATTGTATATTGCGAAGAACTTGTATTTCATTTTTATGTCATGGATTCGGGTAAAATTTTCAGGGAAAATAGGCCGTGAGATTTCGGTAAAATTGTTCGCATCCTATCTCAGCAGAGGTTATGAATTCTTTCTCAACATAAATTATGGACAATTTTGCAGAGGAGTTGTCGGGGATACGTCTGCAGTATCTTCGGTTATCTTCTCAATATTCTCTTTAGTAGCGGAAATATTGACCATCGCCTGCATCTGTATCTTCATGTTTTTTGCAGATTGGTCTATCGCATTAGTTGTTCTTGTGTTAGCTATTGTATGTGTGCTTCTTATCTTTTTTCTTTTCCGAAAAAAAATGTTTGAGGCGGGAGTTGAGGCAAGAAAATATTCTATTAAGATAGATCAGGCTTTGGCCCAATCTTTTTTGGGGGTTAAAGATGTGCTGTTGCTTCGGAAACAGAAGCATTTCATTGGTGAATATGAACGTAACAAGATTGAAGTTCAGAAGCTGGAATGTAAACAGACCGTTGCTAAAGAGAGTCCATCATATATTATTGAAGGAATATGTGTATCAGGATTGATGCTTGCAGTCTGTGTGCGAATCATTCTTAAGGGAACAGATCCACACTTTATTGCAGTGCTTGCGGCATTTGCAGTGGGGGCATTCAGGGTGCTACCTTCCCTTGGAAGGATTTCTTCGGCACTAAATACATTGACAGGATTGCTGCCCAGCATAGATGCTTTATATGAGCATGTATTACAAAGAGAAGCATATGTAAGAGAACATCCGGAAGCATCCTTCATTGCTGCAGATAAGAAATTAAAATGGGAGATTATAAGCAAGGATGCGCAATACAGCAACGATGATACTTTAGGTGAAGGAAGAGAGTATGCACCAAACGAAGACAAATTTCACACTAGTCTTGAACTGAGAAATATATCGTTCAGGTATAGTGAAGAACTTGGATATGTGCTGCGGAATGTAAATCTGACAATTAAGAAAGGACAGGCTATTGCACTAATTGGAACTTCAGGTGCCGGAAAGTCCACATTGGCAGATATATTGCTTGGTCTTCTGATTCCTCAGGAGGGTGGAGTATATATGGATGGGGACAAAATTACCGATATACCGGAACGATGGGCTGCCACTATCGGTTACGTTCCCCAGTCAGTTTTTCTTGCTGATATCAGCATTAGAGAAAATGTAGCTTTTGGTGAAAGAGTAGAAAATATTGATGACGACCGGGTCAGAGAAGCACTGGAAAGGGCTGAATTAAAAGAATTTATCGATACTCTACCTGATGGGATGGAAACTGCTGTCGGAGACAGGGGAGTTCGATTATCCGGCGGACAAAGACAGCGTATTGCTATAGCAAGGGCACTCTATCACAGACCGGAAATCCTTGTACTTGATGAAGCAACATCTGCACTTGACAATGAGACAGAGACAGCTATTATGTCGGCGATAGATTCCTTACAGGGGCAGGTTACCATGATTATTGTGGCGCACCGATTGACTACCGTAAAAAATTGCGATGTGATATATGAAGTAAACCAGACAGGCTTGCATATACGGGATAAAAATGAAGTCCTGAGTGGAGTATAGGTATGAGGAAATGAGGAATAGAAAATGGTAGAGCGGGTTGAATATCAAGGCGAAGAAATGGCAATTATCATCAGGAATGATTATTCAGAGGAAGGCATTCATTTTTTGACATCGAATGATTATTCCCAACAGCTGGCATATATGCATCATCATGCCGGACATCAGATTATTCCGCATTATCACAATCCAGTTCCCCGGACGGTACATTATACACAGGAAGTGTTGGTAATCCGTAAAGGAAAAGTGAAAGTAAACTTTTATAATATGAAACAGGAATGCGTAGCAGACAAAGTATTGACGGATGGTGATGTGATACTTCTTTGTTCCGGTGGACATGGATTTGATATTTTAGAAGAAACAGAAATGATAGAAATTAAGCAGGGGCCATATGTGGGAGAAAATGATAAGACAAGGTTTATTCCAAAAGAGAAATGAGGACAAAATGAATTCAAAGTTAAGAGTGAGAATTATTGATATGGACAGTGGATGGATTATCAATAAATTTCAAAACAAATTATGTGAAGAACTAGTTAATTTGGGGGTTGATGCAGATATCAGTAAAGAACGGGATGAGAGTTCTGATATTAATCACTATCCCATCTATTATTTTCAGGATACAAAGAGAGTAAATCATAAAAATGATACTTATATGATCACCCATATTGACTCACTACATAAGGTAGATCTTTTAAAAGAAAGAGCACCTAAGTGTGGAATGGGTATTTGTATGTCAAAGTATACCATGGACTACTTGACCATGTATGGTGTTCCGAGAGAGAAGCTTTGCTATATTAATCCGGCACATGATCATGTGATCAAACCTAGAAAATTCGTGATTGGACTGACACATAAAACACATTTTGATTGTCGTAAGAGAAACGAGATGCTGGTGGATATAGCCAAAGGTCTTGATAAAGACTATTTCAGATTTATCATAATGGGTTCCGGCTGGGATGAAATGGTGGCTGAAATGGAAAAGTGTGGTATTGAAGTAGAGTACTATAATGATTTTATTTACGATAAATATGTGCAGATAGTTCCTACCTTTGACTTTTTCCTTTACTTTGGATGGGATGAGGGAAATATGGGATATCTGGATGCATTGGCTGCCGGAGTAGAAACTGTAGTAACGCCGCAGGGATTTCATCTTGATGCAAAAGGGGGATTGACATACCCATGTGAAACAGTCGACGACTTTATCCATGCCTTTGAAAAGGCTGCAGATAAAAAGCGAGTCCTCGTGAATTCAGTAGAAAGCTGGACATGGGAGAATTTTGCTAAGAAGCATATTGAAGTATGGGAATACCTTCTTGATAGAAAACTATTGTCAGAACTGACGAAGAACAGAGGATATTATATGGACGGTATTTTTTCTGTTCTTCCAAAAGAGATATAGGAAAGACGTGAAGATATGAATTATATACCGGTTAATACACCTTTACTGGATGGAAATGAGAAGAAGTATTTGTGTGAGTGCATTGATTCAGGATGGATATCGAGTGAAGGTCCTTTTGTGAAACGATTTGAGAATGATATGGCAGCATATGTAGGAAGAAAATACGGAATTGCTGTCTGCAATGGAACAGCTGCGCTTGAAGCCGCTATGATTGCCCTCAATATGGAAAAGGGATCGGAAGTGATTCTCCCTACATTTACCATTATTTCCTGTGCACAGGCAATTACAAAGGCAGGTTTGATACCTGTAGTAGTGGACTGTGATAGCAATACATGGAATATGGATGTATCCCAGATAGAAGAGAAGATTAACGAACGAACAAAGGCTATTATGGTTGTTCATATATATGGATTGCCGGTAGATATGGATCCTGTGATAAGACTTGCCAGAAAGTATAATCTTAAAGTTATTGAGGATGCGGCAGAAATGCATGGACAGACATATAAAGGGAAAGCGTGTGGCAGTTTTGGGGATATCAGTATATTTAGTTTTTACCCTAATAAGCATATTACATGCGGCGAGGGCGGAATGATTCTGACAGATGATAAGCTTCTTGCGGAAAGATGCAGAGGAGCGAGAAATCTCTTTTTCACTGCGCAGAGATATCGACACGAGGAAATAGGTAGTAATTTTAGAATGAGCAATATGCAGGCTGCACTCGGCTGTGCACAGCTTGAGAAGCTTGAAGAACATATTGAACGAAAACGGTTTATAGGTAGGAAATATCAGGAGGCATTTTCTGAAATTGGTGATATCAAGCTTCCTGTTCCAAAGACCGAATATGCAGAGAACATCTATTGGGTATTTGGGATTGTGATAGGTGACAGCTACCATTTTGATGCAGGACAGATGATGAAAAGACTGGCAGATGAAGGAATTGGAACCCGCTCGTTCTTTTATCCAATCCATAAACAGCCTGTATACATAAGAGGGGGAATGTTTGGTGGAGTATCCTGCCCTAATGCTGAGAGAATAGCAGAAAGAGGCTTTTATCTTCCAAGCGGATTAGGAATCAGAGATGAAGAAATCGACTACGTGATTAATAAAGTGACTGAATTTTTTTGTGAATGGAGTTGACATTATGCTAAACTGGCTAAGGAAAAATCAATATATTGTAAAAGTATACGAGTGCATTTTCGATCCGATTCACTGGTTTGTGTACAAGATGAAGCATATGAAATGGCCTTCTCTTGAGAGAAGGCATTTTTCTTGTTACGGCAATTTAAACAAGAATAAGAAATTCTATGTGATTAAATATGACAGACCAGAATGTGGTATATTCAGTATGATTTTTCACCTGATTCCTCAAATTGAATATGCTGTGCGTCGAAACTATATTCCAATGTCAGAACAGGGATTGTCTTACGACTGGAGAGTTGGTTTCTCTTTTTTGTAATCAATGGAATGAAATGATGAATGCGACTATCGCATGGGAAAGCAGAAGCAATAATGGGTATCATGAGGCTAATTATTTAAAATTAGATTGTTCTAGAATAAGCAAGGTGTGTGATTGGAGACCAAAATGGAATACTAAAATTGCTGATCAAAAAATCATAGAGTGGAACCGGGAGTACTTGTATGGTGGTAGTCTATCAGAATGTATGGATGAACAGATACATGAATATTTGAATCGGAGTATGTACTGTCTCTTATACACATCTGACGCTGC
>ENA-OZGG01000890-OZGG01000890.1-human-gut-metagenome-genome-assembly--contig:-NODE-890-length-10043-cov-6.090809_pt1 | contig 10043 bp, 11 predicted proteins | sample MGYA00244659_ERZ653664 | MGnify/ENA primary metagenome ERZ653664 (study PRJEB26926, sample SAMN06165233) | human gut metagenome | biome: ENVO:00009003; feature: ENVO:2100002; material: ENVO:00002003... | reverse complement strand
AGATTGCCTCTTGTCTCGTGGGCTCGGAGATGTGTATAAGAGACAGGTAAATTATTGCTATGGAGAAGGAGAGAGTTTGTGATGAGAGAAGAAGATACCGTATGTGTAGGCAGTGATGGTTTGCAATACTGCAAAGTCTGTGGGGAAGCGAAAGAAGCTTTTTTCCCCGAGGGTGGCTTTATGGGGATGAAGAAACATTCCAGGCAATGTGCCTGTGACAGAAAAGCATATGAAGAAGAACAAAAATATTTTAAAGACAAAGAACAACGAGAATTAGTCAGTAGAAATACGAGCATCTGTTTTGACGAGAGCAGAATGGAAGAGTGGACATTTGAAAATGCGGATATGTCAGATGCTGTAATGCATAAGGCTAAAAGCTATGTTGATAACTGGGATGAAATGAAAAGAAACCATATAGGCTGTTTGTTCTGGGGACCGGTTGGTACCGGGAAAAGTTATATTGCCGGGTGTATTGCCAATGAACTTCTAAAGCAGGAAGTAACAGTAAAGATGACAAATTTCAATACCATTATCGATGATATATTTCCACTGGCAGACAAAACGGAATATATCAATGCATTGGCTTCATATCAGCTTTTGATTATTGATGATCTTGGTGTGGAACGAAATTCAGAATATGCGTTAGGAATTATTTTTAGCGTCATAGACCGCAGGATCCGTTTGGGACGACCTTTGATCATTACGACCAATCTTCCGCTGAAAGAAATAAAAAGCGAGACCATGTTAGATAAAAGACGTATCCTTAATATGTAAGTCAGCAATACGGTCAACACAGATTTCTATGTCTGACATAAGGCGCAGAAAATTAGGGTGTGTGACCAATTCGCAGAGCAGACGGTTATTCATTTTTCCGCTTTTCAGCAGGTCAATCATAGAATCACTCAGAGGCAGCTCATACAGGGCTGTGTTTGGGTGATTTTTGTTTTCTGTTCGTCCCAACAGATAGTCCATAGACACATTATAATAGTCCGCCAGCTTCTGAAGATTGAAAGGGCTGATGTCGGTACAATCATCGGATTCGTATTTTTCAAGCGTGGAACGGCTGATTCCGGTTGCTTCTTCCAACTGAGCCAAAGTCATATGCCGGTTGGTTCGTTCATCCTTTAATTTTTCCTGAATGGAGAGCTTTGTCTGCAAGGGGCGTGGCTCCTTTCCGTCGTAAATTCTTACCGTTTCAAGTATAACACAGTCTTATCCGAAAGCGTAGAAAAATGACGATTTTGACGATTTATCCAGCCTCTCGGACATACGGGAGAGAACCTCTTTTTTCGGTAAGATAGGCTTGTCGAAAGGCACTGAACCTTGACAACTGAATAACCAGTCATCAGGTACGTTACCGCATGGAGAGCCAGATAGACGGTACGCCAAGACCACCTTTCCCAATTTGGGATTGAAAGCGAGGAAACACATTGAAGTTGAAGCAAAGGTGCGAGCGAGAAATACCAGTCCTGAAATGCCGGATTGTAACTGGCAAGGCGATGAACCCATGCAGGGATAATGATACTTCTGTAATTCGCAGCCCGGTCACAATGAAGGCGGGGAGGTTAGATTCCTATGGAGCAGCCCAGCAAGCAGCCGCCTGATGACTTTCCATTATCTCCAAAACAATGGAGACATAACAAAATCAACTAAAAACAGGAGGACTTATTATGATGTTTACGAAAAAAGAGATGATTTTGCTGGCGGTGTTTGGCAGTGAAGACGCTAGGCAGACCAGACGAAATCTGACAAAGGCGGCACAACTTGCCGAAGACGCTTCTGCCCGGAAAAGCATTTCAGCTTTATCTCGCCATATCAGCCGTGAAATCGGGATGGAGCTTGATTATGAGCTGGAGTTTAATCGTATTCAAGATGAAGTTCAGCCCCGTCTTCTGGCTTCTCTGACCGTATTCAATGACCAGATGGATGAGTACACTCTTGTTTATCCTGTGCGTCAACTGGCAAAATGCCTGCTGATGAAGACATTCTCATGCGATACTGTGGCAGACAGCATTGACAATCTGGAACAGCTCAAGGCGTATATTCCAGACAAGTGGTTTGCCGCCGTTCTGAATGACCTGCTGGAAGACCTTTATAATGTGTGGGCGAACGAATACTGGATGTATCCGGAAATCCGGGACAGCAGCATTGCCATTGCTAACGCAGCAGAGTGGTTCTGCACAGCCACGGATATGGAGAAAAAAGCCCTGCATTCGTCTGGAAAAAAGAAGCGTACCGCAAGCGTGTAAGGGAATGTCCAGAGCATATATAGGAAAGTCAGAGCGTCTGGTGAATGCCGGGCGTTCTGGTATCTTAGGGAGGAATGTCTATCAAATAAATTTATAATTGGCTTTATGCTTCACCAGAAGCAGACGGAATTGCTTTTATTGAGTACAATAGAATCGCGGACTGAGAAAAAACCACATTGTTTCTTCAGTACACAGAGATGCCAGTGCAGGAAGGCCTGTAACAGTCAATCTGCCACGGGTGGCAGATTGAATTCCTTTACTTCGCAAGTCAGTCAACTCCCGTGTTATTTGAACCCGGCTCATACGGGGCTTTTCCGGTTTGTCGTAATTATACCGTAAGGGCACAGCTATGCCACCTGCCTGTACCACGCCGGAGTGGATCTGCGCACCGCCCAGCAGCTGCTTGGCCACGCCAGCATCGAGATGACCGCCCGCATCTACACCCACCTAGAAGCCGAAGACGGCCTGAAAGTAAGCGGCAAACTGGACGATTATTTCAACGCTGTCCCGTCTGCCGCAGATAGTACGGCGGGCATTGTCTGACTACAAACTGACTACATCCGGGACCCATTCTGACTACTTTTGACTACCTGAGACTAACGGTAAAACGATAATTTGAGCGTTGTATCGTTGCCCGGTACTGACTCTTAATCAGTGGGTCCTGGGTTTGAGTCCCCGATGGTGCACCAAAGAATGCCTTACACGAAAGTGTAGGGCGTTTTTTATTGCTCTTTAAGGCACAATTTGTTGCACCATTGGGGATACTCGAACAGGGCGGCGGCACGTAAGTGCCGTAAGGAACGCCACAGTGAGGCGTTCCTTAGCCCGCGGGCGCTTTATTTTTTACGCACCGTTTGCTATGGAATAACAGTTCAGGTATCTGCCAACTATTTTTATATCGTATAAATTACTCCTCCGCCAACTCCACCACCAATTTGGCTTCGGTGGCGACGATGGCAAGTTGGAGCTTATTCTCTAAGTTTGTCTTTTGCAGCATATTGATGACGTGGTACTTCACGGTGGATGGCTCGATGCCGAGTTCCTTTGCAATCTCGTTATAGGACAGCCCGCGCACAAGACAGCGCAAGACCTTCATCTCGCCTTTGGTGAACTCTGCACTCATGGCGGTGCCGATCTCCACGCTGGGCGGTGCATCGGGGAAGATATGCTCCCCCGCCATCGTGCGGCGCACGACCTGCATCAGGGTCCCTTCATCGCCGTCCTTATACCACAGGCTGTCCGCGCCCACGGCTTTTGCGCGTGCCAAGACCTGTGTGTCAATAAGCGAGGTCGCCACCACGATCTTGATTTCCGGGTGCGCTTCTCGTATCTTTTTGGCGGCGGCCAGACCGTTTTCGCGGTGTTCGGTCTGCACATCCATCAGCACAAGGTCGATGTCCTCGGTATCGCACAGGATTGGAGCCTCTGCAGCGCCGGGGATAGACACAGCAAGCTGATACCCGTCCTCGCTCTGAATATAGCTTTCGAGCAGGTTCCGTACCAGCTTTTGGTCCTCAACGATCATAACACGTATCATAAGTGCTCTCCTTATCGGGCAAGGTGACTTCCAGAACAAACACAGGCAGGGAGTGTACGGTTACTGTACCCCCTGCTTTTTCAATACGGCGGCGGAGCGAGGAAAGCCCGCTGCCTTCCTTTATCTTCGCCTTGGGCGGCGCGCCGTTGTTCGTGATGCAAAGGTGCCATTCCTGCGGCCGATGCTCGGAGTCGGCGTACAATTCCGTGGCACCCGCATGCCGCACACCGTTGGAGGTACACTCCCGCAGGATCAATGCGTAGAACTCGCGGGTGGCGCGTGCCGCAGGGTACGCACCGCGCAGCTGTACGGTTGCGCCCAGAACAGCCGCCCGCCTTTGCATATAGCTCAGCGGGTCCTCGGCAGCATTCTCCTGCCGGGTGCGGCATAGCAGGGAGATGGAACTTTCCCACTTCGCAGCTTCGCTCTTGATCCGGGCAAGGTCATGCTCATGCCGCAGTGCGCGCCGTGCGGCAAGCAGGGTATGGCCGATGTCGTCATGCACCCGCATCTTCATTTTCAGGATTTCTTCCTCCCGCACAATGTCAGGCATATTGTCATATAAGCGCTTTGCGCGGCGGTTCGCATCGGCAAGGCGCTCGTTTTCCTGCTGCAGGGCAGCATGCAACGCCGCCAGCCGACTGACATCGGTGGCCATCACCTCGGTGTACGGTATGCCGTATTTGTCTTGGATAGCGCGCACCACAAAATGATATACCGTTCCGTCCGGAAATTCGTAGATGCGGGCTGCCTCATCGCGCAGCCGCACACCGCCGCCGGGACTGTGCAGCGCCTGTTCAAGATCCGTAAGGGTCTGCAGATCGCGGCCGTAGAGGACTGCGGCGATTTCCTGCATCCTGTGATTGATCAGACGCAGCAGGCCGTTGCGGTCAAAGTAGCAGATGGCTGCCGGCAGCGTGTCAAAGCCTTCCTTGACAGCGTTGCGGGGGATTCGGAAAATCATAGGCCACCTCCTTCTGCCGGAAGCATTGTGAAGTACAAAAGCCCGTCATCATCCTGCTCAAGCTGTATCTGCGGCAGACCGGGCAGCGCAGCGGGTGTATCCGTGCATTGAACGCTGCAGCGCAGCCCCCAGCCCTGCGCCGTATGCTCGGCGCAGAAAAGGATCTCCTGCAATCCCGGCAGGGTCGCTTCTATGATGGCTTCAAAGGCGTCATAGATCGCCACGGCGGACGAGGGAGGAATTTTTGCTGTGTCGGCAATCTGCACGGCACAGCGTATATCACTCAGGCGCAGGCTCTCGGCCGATTCAAACAGGCTCAGCCGCAGCTCCGTGGTGTCGATGTCCTCCGCCTTGTCGCAGACAAAAACAAGGTTGCTGCGCCGCTTGATATAGGTCCCCAAAATGACGATGTGCTTCAGCAGCCGGCGGGCGGTATCGACATCGTCCGTGGCCTTGAGCGCGATCAGATATTCCTGTATCCGTGCCAGCTGGCGAGCTGTGACGGTCTCGATTTTGTCATACAGTCGGTTCTGCTCGCTCAGCTGCAGCCACTGTGCCTTCTGGGCTGTTTCCGCCTGTATGATGTCCCCGATGTCATGCAATTCTTCCTGCGTGAGACGCAGCTCCTCCAGCAGAGCCACCAGTTCGGTGATGTCCTCCTGCCAGAAAATATACCCTTTCCGGATCGGGTGGCCGTGAAGCTGGGTCGTGGCATCCAGCTGGACACTGCCGGTGAGCGCTTGACGCAGCTGCTCCTCATGGAGCGGCGCTGCCTGCATCGAGTATTGCATAGGCACAAACGCCTGGTCTGTAATCAGCCCCTTGGCCATAGATACCTCAAACAGCGTGGCATATCCCATATTGGATTGGATCAGCCCGCACCGGATGCACGCCTCAAAGGTCGCTGTAAAGGTCAGGCATTGCACCACGGTCATATCACCGGCGATAGCGTGCATCCACGGCACATTTAAAATATGCTTGTACAGTAAAGCATAGAGCGTGGCAAAAAAAATCGGCACAAGTGGCAGCCAGAGGATGCGCTTTGTATGCGGAATACGGCAGCGCCGTACAAGGTACACCACCGTGAACACGGCACAGGAAAATATCCACAGCAGACAGAGGTAATATACGAACCGATAGGTGTAATCGGGGCTGCCCAGTACCTCCTGCCCGGGTGGGAACGCAAACGCAAGCTGATGGCAGTCGTTTGTCAGCACCAGGCTGAACAGCACCACCGGGAATACAAAAATCGCGTACCGGTATTTGTACAGCGGAGCGGACTGCCCCCGATCCAAAAAGAAAAGCGTATAAAGCGCAAGGGTCGGGATCAGCAGCATCGGGATATAGTACGCATACCACAATCGCCGCAGCATCTCCGGTGTCTGAGCAAAGTCATAGCGGATCAGGCGGATATCCAGCCAGAACAGCATCAGGGCGGCGGCCCCCAGCAGGCAACGGCGGGTCTGTGCGTGCAGGATACGCCACCAGACCGATACCGCCCAGGAAAAGATCAGAATATTATACAGCACTGTGCGCCAAAAGCCGGAATACGGCATATAAAATGCCCGCATCAGGACAGCGCAGAAAATCCCTCCTGCAACCGCAGCGGCTAAACACAGATTACCAAGCCGTACCTTTGTCATAGCGCCTGTCCTTTCCAAAGGGTAGATCACCCGTCAGTTTCTTTCCAGTACCATTATGACGCAATCTGCACTTTTTTACAATAGTGCTGAAAAAAAGCGGAGAAAAGCTCAAAAACTATCCAAATGGTGGGGGCAAAAATAGCCCGATTCCTGTATGATGAAAGTGACAAATCGTATTCTTTGCAGGGAAGGAGGGCTGCGCCGTGCGGAGGATCGTTTTGGACGCGCGATACTCTGTGATGACGAGCGCATTGACAATGGCACTGAAACAGGGCAGGCCGGACTTCCAGGTGCAAAACGCTGGCCCTAAGACAAAGGATATTGTAAAGCTATGCCGTTCCTGCAGGGCGGATGTCCTGCTGCTGGAGGTCTGTCCGCATCCGCCGCGCACCCTGCAGGACAGACTGTTGCTGGCAAACGACCTGCGGGATGTCTGCCCGTACTGTAAAACGGTACTGCTTGTGGATGAGGCCGAATATCCCGAACTGGCCACCGCCGTGTGCCTGGCAAAAAAGGACCACATTGTCGATGATTTCGTCTACGCTTCCGTCTCGCCGGCCTATCTAAGCGCAATGATCGACAGTTTATGACAAGGAGGACAGTTATGAAAAAGGTAAAACGTACCCTCGCTGCCGCGCTGGCAGCCGCCATGCTTTTGGCTTTGACCGCCTGTTCCAAGGGGGATGTCACCTCCGAGGTGGATTCCGGCCTGGCCGAACTGAAAGCCCAGACCACCGAGCCGGCTGTTGAGCCCAAGCCCGAGACCCCGGAGAAACCCAAGACCGACACGGCATCCGAGCCTGCATCGGAGCCCGCTGCAGAGCCGGAGCCGGAAGCCACCGCCGAACCGGCCCCTGCTTCCGCTCCTGCGAACAATCCTGATTATCCATCGGCCGCTGGCCTGAACACCCAGACCCTGGAGGCATTCGGCACGGACTTTACGCTGGTGCTCAACGTGACCTGCCCCGACCAGGGCTGGTACAAGTCCGCCTCGACCAGTTTCGGGGATCTCAAGCTGTTCCCGACCGATGACCCCAGCCATATCTTCTCCGGCGACCCACGTATGCTCTTTGAGCTGAAAGCCAGTCTGGACAAAATCAATTACTATTACGACGACTTTGAAAATGTGGAGGAGCTTGCCCCGTGCACCATCGGCGGCGTAGAATTGCAGGGACGCACCTACAAATACGTGGGTATGTTGTGGACGGAATACTTCGGCGAAATGCCCACCGGCGGCTGGCTGAGCATCAGGATATCCGGCGTGGACATTGACCCCGGCTCTGAGGGCGACGCCGTGCTGAGCAGCGTCACCTTTGGCTAAGGCAGCACACTACCCGCAACGAAAAGGCAGGTGAACCGACCATGAAAAAACTGTTAGCCCTGACGGCGGCGGCCCTGCTGCTGATTACAGCGGGCTGCGGGCGCAGCAACGCCCCGCCTGTTTCGGCATTTTCCGGCGCGCCGTCGGTTTCCGCCCCGACAACCGAACCGACAGCCGAGCCGCCCGACGATGCGACCCCGACCGTTCAGATCGACGAGGACGCCGCCAAGCCGCAAAACAACCGCAGGCTGGACGATTCCCGCATTATCCCGCTGTACGACGAGCGCTTTACCTACACCAACCCCTACGGCATCGAGGACACCTATTTTTATGAGGTACCGCAGATTGACGATGACACCGAGGACGCACAGCATATCAACGAGATGATCGACTACCGATACGGCTATCTGGTAGAGCGCGCCCTGGATGCCCGTTCCCGCAATGATTTCATCGACACAAACTTCATCATCTGGGTCAGCAACTGGACCGGCCCCGTGCTGACCCTGCAGGTGACCAGCTCCGACACGATGTATAACCACGATGTGGGCAGCTACCATTACAACTTTGCCACAGGGCAGGAACTTACCAACCTGGATTTGCTCGAATACATGGGCTACACCGACAGCGCAAAGACCCTGAACGCGCTGCAACGCGCCACAGCACAGCATTTTGACCTTTACTATGGCGGAGATGACCTCACGTATGCCGCCATGCTGAAGAAGATGCGCGTGCAAAGCCTGAGCGAGCTTGACAATGTATTTACCTATTATTCTCTGTTTCCGTATTATACCGACGGTCTGGTGGTCACCGTGCCGATGTACACCCCAGCCGGGTCGGGAATGTACTGGACAGATGTTCAGGTTGACCCCAACAAGCGGCAGGCCAGCGGCCAGGTGCTGCACGGGCAGGACGAATGGTTTACCTGCGATGTGACCGCCACAGGTAAGGTGACGGTACGCGCCCTGACCGACTATGTATCCACCGACGGCGCAGTTACCTACCAAACCATGAAGGAATGGTACGAGCTGGGCGACAAGACCGAGTTTACGGTAAGCGGCTGTTACGGCAATTATGTAAAGATGCTTATGACCAGCGTCGGGCAGGATTACGCCCCCTACGTGTTCCTTCTGACCGAGAACGGCAACGTTGAGTACATCGACGTCATCAGCGGCGCACAGTGCGGCACCATGGTCAACGGCGGCCCGCTGTACGGCATCAACGAGATTGTCAAATTTGAGATCGGAACCGCCTACGATGCAGATTTCGAGGCCGAGTACACAACCGTGTACGCAGTCAGCCGCGATAACGAAAAGTACAATCTGGTTGAGGCTATGCACATTGCCGACCCGATAGGACTTCCCAACCTGGTTGGCTCGTATGTAAGCGACTACACCGGTACCTGGTTTGAAATTTGCGAGGATCAGCCGAACTTCTACATCGGCGAATACCGAAACGAAACCCGAGAACCCGCCACATGGGACAGCGGCATCACCTACCTTGGCATGGATGACCGCGGCTGGATTTGCAGCATTTCGCTGTACCGCATGGATTTAGGACGCGCACAGCGCGAAACCCTGGCCATGATGCCCACCGATTACGGCGGCTTTTACGTAAGGCATATCGGCGGGGAATCCCTGCTGAACCTGCCAAAGGACGAATCCGTTTGGTTTGAAATGACAAACGAATAAAAAATCTGATACGATTATCTTGTAAAGGAGGCAGACACTATGGCAACCTGTACGCAATGTGGTGCCGAGTTAAAGCCCGGTACTAAATTCTGCGAAAATTGCGGAGCAAAAGTCTGCGTACCGCAGACACCCGCACAGCCCGCAGCTGTTCCGCAACCGACACCCGCACCAGCACCGGTGCCCCCGACCCCGCAGCAGCCTGGACAACAGCCGCAGCAGCTTGCAGACGATTATTGCCAAAACAATTCTCAGCTTCATAAGAACCTCTCCCCTGTTCTTAAAGTTCCTTTATGGAACAGGCTATGCCGCCGTTATCCATTATATCCACTTCCGCCCAGGTGAGCTGCCGGCCCTTTCCGGCGGTGCCCGGGTTCAGGACGGTAACTCCCCCCTGCTCCAGATACAGGGGGCTGTGGGTGTGCCCGAACATGGCCAGCTGGGCCCCCTGCTCCTGAGCGGCATAGACGAGGGAATCCACCCGGCCATAGTCCACGTTATAAAGGTGCCCATGGGTGATAAGGGCCTTTACCGGGCCCAGCTGCACAAGGTCCACAGCCGGGGCCATGGGGGCAAAATCACAGTTGCCGCATACATCTGTCTCTTATACACATCTCCGAGCCCACGAGACAAGAGGCAATCTC
>ENA-OZGG01000887-OZGG01000887.1-human-gut-metagenome-genome-assembly--contig:-NODE-887-length-10056-cov-5.450455_pt1 | contig 10056 bp, 14 predicted proteins | sample MGYA00244659_ERZ653664 | MGnify/ENA primary metagenome ERZ653664 (study PRJEB26926, sample SAMN06165233) | human gut metagenome | biome: ENVO:00009003; feature: ENVO:2100002; material: ENVO:00002003... | reverse complement strand
ATAGCTAATAGTGGACGGCATTTTACTGTCTTGAAGAAGGCATTTTTTTGCCCTGAGGCAGCTGTGAAATTCCGAGGATACGCCAACGCGAGAGGTATGTCTGTTGAAGAGTATAGTTTGTTTCTCACTGGTGCTCATTATGCGACGGGCCAAATCACAGTGACGGATGATAAGATTGTTGAGTTTCTTGACGCACACTACACTAATGGGCGGTTATTGATTCCTTCTAATAATTCAACCCATTGGTTTAGATCTTTTATCTCAAGAAATGGTTGCTAAACATGATAATAAATGTAGGAGCAAATCCTTATTATGGGACACATAAAAACTTATAATTGAATCATAAGAAGGAGGCAGGAATTATGCCAGGATTATTTGGAGCAATTTGGTTAGCACTTCAGGGAGTAGCAAGTATTAAAGATTCTATTGAAAGGCAAGAAGCTTTATCGAAACCATCATATATTTCTTCGGAAACAGGACAGCCTATATATTATGATAATCATATGAGAGTCCATGGTAGAAATGGTGAAAAACCTGAACCGAGATATCTCAAAGCACCAGATGGCAGTTTAAGAATACAGATGGTAGGTAAGCGTAGTGGAGTTGTTTACGAGGACGATTGGGCTAAAAAAATGCAACGTTGGGAAGAGGATGATAAAAAAGAATTAGAAAGCGAAAAGAAATATGGAAAATTAGCATATAACAAACATCATATAATGTTTGATAGACCTGTAACAACAGAAATTGCAACGGGAAAGGTAATTACTTGTTTGTACAAAGGAACAGATCCAGATACAAAGAAACCAGTTTATAAAAAATGGTATTTTCGCCCGGAATGTCAAGGAAAATATGACTATAATCGAACTGCTGATGGAGACTATGGAATTGATATTACAGAAGAAGAGTATGAAAAATTAAATATTATTTGCAAAACATGTACCGGTTTACCAAATGATGGACAAGTGTTAAATAAGCTGTGGGGAGAAACATGTTTCCATTAGTTGCGATGTGGTTAAAATGAAAAAGCAACAAAGAGAAAAGTTTAGGGCTGTCAGTATGATAGCCCCTTATTTCTCGTTAGAAAGTGCAAAACTCAAAGGAATTGAAGCTGCTAAACAAAACGAGAAGACTATAGTATTGGTTGAAGGAATGAGCGATAAGACTATATTAGAATTTTGCTTGCAAAGAATATATCCTCATCTGTTCGATTTGTTTTATTTCATGGACTTTGATGATGGGCATGGGCACAAAAGAAGCAATAGCGGTGTTTCGGGGATCTCTAAGTGCATGGAAACATTTTATTATTCTAGAATCAAGAATAAATTCATAGCTTTATTCGATAATGATGCTGCGGGATATAGCAGTAGTTTAGAATTAATGAACAAAGTAAAAGTCTGGCCAGATAACTTTAGAATAATGTGTTATCCTCCAATTGATGAATTCAAAAAATATCCAACACTTGCGCCAAACGGTAAGATACTAGAGGATGACATTAATCATAAAGCTTGCTCAATTGAATTATATTTGCCCGATTCCGTTATTAGTGATGATGGCGAATACCTCCCGATTGAATGGGAGGCGAGAAAGCAAATCAAACAGGACAATAGGCCTAGTAAGTATTTGTATCAAGGCGTAATCTCTGAAAAAGATACTGTAAAAAGTCGGCTTATTGATTTGAAAAGATCGATTGAGGCTGGGAAAACAGAGTTCAAGTTGGAAGAAGGGAAAAGAATGCAATTGCTATTAGAAAACATTGTTTATGCTTTTGCCAATTGAAACGTAGATCCCTAAATAATTATCAGTTGTTGATATAGTAAATAGTTTAAAGCATCTCTGGTAGTACAGCCTTATCATCAATATAATAATCGCAGGTGATCTTCCGGGAATTGTTGCCGTACATTTCGATAATCTCCGGGAGATTGTCATTTATGGCATCAAATTCCAACTGATGCTCACGGCACCAGGAGACTGCTTTTTCCAGGGCTTCACCGGCGCGGCATGTCCAGAGGATGAGCTTGTTGCCGGATTTTTTCTGATCGATCAGGTATTCGATCAGTGGTCTGTTTGGTTCGCCGAGCTCCGGCCAGTTGCTGTAGCAGAGGGTTCCGTCAAAGTCTACGGCTATGATCTGATATGCTGTTGTACTCATGACGGGCCTCCTTTCTTTGGGCTATGTATCAAGCCCTGCTTTATGTGCCTGAGTGTGCTGCAGTTTTCTGGGTATGTCGTATAGTTTTCCGTCTTTTATTAACTTTGCTCCGGTCTGATGGTAGTTGAAGCTTATCCCGTTTTTGATGCACTGTGCATGAATGGCCTCTACCCAGGAATAATCACAGATCCTGGCTCCGGGCCCGGATTCACCGCCGACGGATACGTGCTTGATGACAGGGGTTCCATCAGATGAGCGGTATCCATCGATATATGGCTGCAGATCCACGGCGGTCAGCATCGGTTCGATCATCACGGAGTGGTGGAAGAGAGGGAGAGATAAATATATCGGGAGCCTTTTATCAGCCATCGCCTGGTTCTCACAGGTAACGGCTATTGTAACATGCTCCCAGCCTTTACCCCAGCTATTTGGAAGATGGTCTACGATCCGTTCCGGTCTCTTGGTGATCATGAAGAAGGAACAGTCGGAGCGTTCATGCATCATATCCCAGGCGTCTTCTCTCCATTCATCTGCATCGGCATGAAAGAAATCGGATGAAAAGCATGTCCAGATGTGTGAGCCGAAGGGAACTTTATATCTGCCTTTATATTTGCCGGATCTTAAGATCTTAACCGGAAGGTCGAAGTTTTCTGTCTTTTGTACGATGGAAGGATCCTTTCCGATGGATTCATCCCTTCGGTACATATAGCAGTGCAGGCATCCAGTACTGGCCTTAGTGCATCCATGCCACAGATTCCAGCCAATCGATCCCGGTGGTCTTGGATCGGTATTTTCTTCCGGGAATAAAGACAACTGTTTCATGGCGTATTATCATCACACTTCCTCGTGGTATGTTCTTCCTCCAGATGGAAGATATCTTCCACAGAGACTTTAAAATATGCTGCAAGGCGAAGAGCTGTTTCAAGGCTGGCCGGATTCTTTTCAAGCTCGATGTTGCTGATGCTTTTTTCACACATACCGACAGCTATTGCAAGATCAGCCTGCTTTAAGCGCTGTTCCTTGCGCAGCTTCTTCAGATCATTTTTGACTGCCATATAATCCCTCCTCTTTTGGTTGACCTTGTTGCGGAGAGCAATTATATTGTAGCAATCAACATGTACAATAATCTGGACTCTAACTCACAACCCGGCCAAAAGTCTTAAATGTTGATCCTTCGGCAATCTCAATAGGTTCGTACTTATCATTCAGTGAAATGAGGTACGTTCCTTTTTTATTGCATAGAAGCTTCTTACAGTAGGCGTTTCCGTTGTAGAAGAAGATCCCGATCTCTCCATCATTCAGTTCATCTGTATTCTGGATCCACACGATCTGTTTATCCAGGTATCTCGGCATCATGCTGTCTCCGCTGATGCGCACTCCAAAATCAGCTGTCTCCGGAACCTCAGGTCCGACTTCAACTTCTTCATAGCTGTCGTTGTCAAGAAACTGACCGGTTCCTGCGGATACAGGCATATCATACAGATTGAGTACCCTGACAGGTTGCAGGATACGGACAGGAGCTGCCTGATATTTTTCGGAGCCCTTCAGCAGGTCAATGTAATTAAGTGCCATTGTCCTGCCTTCCTCATTTAGCTCAGCCATTGGATCGTCCGGATTATATCCTCCTATAAACTGATTGAAGATATCCGTGATCCCGAGGATCTTGCACATCGCAAGAAACTGTACTGCGTTCGGAATGCTGTTACCGGTCTCCCAGGTGCTGTATGCTGCAGGCTTGGTAGGGATTCCCATTCCGGTAAGCTTATCGCAGATATCCTGTTGCGAGTATTTCAAGTTTTTCCGATATGCTGCAAATATGTTTCCGATATTGTCCATAAGCGACCTCTTTCTAAGTGCGGAATACAGCCCACACGTCTGTGAATCTAATATACTTCATAGGGCAGATAAAATCAATATAAAAATCAAATATAATTAGAAAACAGAAATATGTTTCTATTGAAATCAAATCAGACTTGTTTTATATTAGATAATCGTAAGGGGTACACGTACTGGCCGGCCGGCAGAATGATACCCCATACACAAGTAACTTTATGGGAAGGGGCTTGCGGACCACACTAACCTTCGGCGGTCGGAACTTGGTTCGCTGCTTGTTTGGGATGGAGGTAATGAACATGCCTATGATTGTTTACACGCGTAGGAGGATATGAACTATCTTCTTTCTGCGCCAGAAGAAAAACTGAATAAAGAGGCTTTTGGTGAGCTGCCCGGACCTCGGGGGATTATAGTCAGCTCGCTTTGCGGATCGACTAATCAACGTTTCGCAGTAATCTGTAAAGGTGACTTTCCCTTTCCTTTTCAGACTTCAGATCAAAACATTGAATTGGAGGTGAAGAGCCGAATGCAGGCGATTGATTTTTATTGCAAGAAGTGCAGGAAATCCATGCGGATCTCCTACGCACTGACCGGAGACAGGACGGCTCCGGCTATGAACGGCATCATGATAAAATGCCATACTCACAAATGTACCAGAGTAGTGACCCTCAAGAATTTCACAGAGGGGCAGATCGTCGAGAGAACGGATGCTCTCGGAAAGTGCTACTTATAAGCTTTAGTAATAAGAACGAAATCAGGCGTGCAAGTCACGCATAACAACAACTAAATTAGGGCTTCATGATATGGGGGCATGACCCACCGCGGACGCATGAAAAGATAACCGGTAAAACGGAGTCTTTTCGTGCGTTTTGTTTATTGTAACGGACACAACAGTACATCTCTTTTTTCCGGTTCGCCCGGAAAGAAGGAGAAGATGAACATATTTATTAAGGAGGAAACATTAGGACAGAGGATCAGAGCACAGCGTATCAGACTTGGAATGACCCAGGAGGAACTGGCAGAAGCATTATATGTAGAGAAGTCTATAATCTCCTACTACGAGAATGATAAGAAGGAGATGAGAGCCAGCGGTCTGGCAGAGATAGCCAAAGTACTTCAGACTACGCCGAATTATCTGCTGGGTTTTGCAGATAATAATGATGGATTTGCGGACGAAGCGCTTGGTTTGTTGCGAGATGTGAAGGTTCAGTCTGTAAGAGAGATTCTTTTGAAGCAGATCAGGGCACTGATTTGAAAAATGTATTGCTTTTGTCCGTACATTGACTTATAATATGGGTAAAAGAAAGGGGCGTGATGATATGGCAGCCAAATCAGCAAATCTTTATGCAAGAATAGAGCCGGATGTTAAAGAACAGGCTGAGGGAATTCTGGCTACTTTGGGGATCCCGGCATCTAATGCTATCAATATGTTTTATAAGCAGATCATTCTAAATAGGGGTCTTCCGTTCGAGGTAAAGATTCCAACTGCGAGACCTGTTGATATTTCGAGAATGAACGCAGAGACTTTGGACATGGAACTTGAGAAAGGATATGCGGATATGCAGGCAGGGCGTATCAAATCTGCAGCTCAGGTTTTTGCGGATATCCGAAGGGATTATAATGTATGAAATATGATGTTACCTTTACGGAGCAGGCTGAGAAGGATCTTCGCGGTATCTTTGAGTATATAGCATTTGATCTTCTTTCGCCTGAGAATGCAGCCGGACAGCTTGACCGGATCGAAGAAAAAATCCTTTCCTTGGGAGAGTATCCAGAGAAGTTCCGGCAATATGAAAGGGAGCCCTGGAAGAGTCGAAATACACGAGTTGTGCCTGTTGATAATTATGTTATTTTCTATATCCCCGATAAGACAAAGAAATTGGTTACAGTGATTCGTGTTATGTATTCCGGAAGAGATGTAGATAAGCAGCTTGATGAATTTACAAAGTTATAATCATAAATCCTATGAGGCGTATGAGACATTTGGTTTCATACGTCTTTTCTTTTTTACTTTTTTGAGTTGACTACCGGTCAACAGAAGTTGACCGTTTGACGAACGATTTATTCCGTGGCGTTCCGTAGAATTGCATGTGTAAGCAAGAGGTGACGCAAGCCGGCAATCCTTGTTGAGTTCCGGCTGGATCCAGACCTCGTTGGCAATCACTGCCTGCTTGCAGTTATCGCATACTACTAAAGCAGGAACGCCTCCGTAAAAGGCCAGAGCATTGTTATTGACCTGTATCCACTGGGGTTCTTTCGCAGAAATCATTCCTTCAGCATAAATCATCTGGGAATAGGGAAGTACTGCAACAAACACAACAATGACAGACACTTCACCTGTCAGCCGGTCTGTCATTTCAAAGGTCTTTCCTGCAAAATCCACCTCCATTGTCTGAGCGATGATTGGGGTAAAATGGGCTGTTTCCTCATTTTCTTCACACCACATGTCTTTGTAATCAAGCATACCATTATCCTCCTTCATAATGTATTCACTGCCAGACAGCAGCTACCGCCATTATGATGGATAATTCAGGTGATTAAAAGCGGACTACGTCCGACCGCTCAGCTACGCATCGCGACCGTTTTGCTCCGCAAAACTGACCGTTGGGATGCGCCATTTGCATTTAGTGCTGGAGGTGTAATATGAGCCAGAATAATAAACTGATTTTTGTGACGCATAACAAGGGAAAAGTAGAATCTGCAAATAAATACTTTGAGGGGAATCTGGAATTTCAAACATATGATTACGATTTTAGAGAAATTAGGAGTGAAAGTATTGAAGAGATTGCAATAGCGAAGGTACTTGAGGCATATGAAATGACCAAGCAGCCGACAATTGCATTGGATGCAGGTTTTTATGTGGAGAAGTTAAATGGTTTTCCGGGAGTATATGTAAAACATTTTCTTGACACTATCGGTATTGCGGGTTTACTTAAGTTATTGCTGGGAGAAGATGAACGAGAGTGTTGCTTTAAGCAATGTTTAGCATATTATGATGGGAAGGGTTGGATGATACCGATTAGTTCACAAGCAGATAAGTATAAGGGAATCATTGAGAAGAAAAAGAAAAGATATGGTAAATGCAATACAATTGTAATTGGCTTATTTGCAGGAAAAGAAAATGCTTTTCTGATACAGAATGCGTTTCCTGTTATTCAAAAATATTTTGACCATATACATACGATTCAGGAACAGCCAGTAACAATACATAAAAAGCTGGATAAGGTACTTGTTGAAAATCTGAATGAAGTGCTGGCTATGCATAATCGTGGAATAAAACTCACTTTTACAGATATTACAGCAATCAGAGTAATTATGGAAAAAGAGTTGGAAAAGTAGAAAAGACATCATTATTTATGGAAATAAGTAGAGGTGTCTTTTGCCTATTTCTGAGCTTTGGAATTGTTGATGCGAAGGTAATGAGAAATGTAGATGTAAATGTTTTATCTGCAGTGCTTGGAGGTGAAAGTCGTGAAAATGCCAAAGTTGAAGTATGAGCAGACAAAGGTTTCGGACGAACCGCTTATAAAGGAAATGTTATCTGTACAGGATTTTTTCAATTCTTAGCATCGATGACAGCGGTATATTTGAACTTCCGGCGAGAAGGTTTTCAAAGATCATAAACTTCTCAAAGGTGCTTAAGACAATCTCGTGTAGATTTTCATATTCTGTAGCCAATGAACATGTAGATGAGAAAAAGTTTCATGAAAAGATCTTGTATAGCATGAATCATGATAAGTATGATCCGGGATACCCGGGTGCTTTGATTTTATCCTCAATTGCCTGATATAATTCTTCCATATAGTCCTTTTCTTTTATATAATATAGTATGTGAATGCTTAATGTCTTCTGCGTTCAATTCCATTCTTTCTATAATACTCTGCTTTATCGGCATACATGCGCTTCTCTGATTCCTGCAATAATATATCCAGCTCTGTTGTTGCTTCATCCTGCCATATCATACCCACTGCCATATTCACAGTATTCTCTTCCATCAATTTCTTTAAAAGTCTGATGCGCTCTTCTAACACATCCTGCTCAATCTGCGAACAGAGTGCAAGCAATTCGTCTCCCCCTATGCGGAACATACCATAATCGCCAAATGCTTTACTCAGACAGTCGCGTGCCCTCAGAATCAGCTGGTCTCCCGCCTTATGCCCCATGGTGTCATTGACGTGCTTTAATCCGGTAATGTCACAATAGACCACTCCCATACTCTTCTTGTGGTCAATCTGTGAAATATATCTGTTCATGGCAAATCTGTTGCCTAATCCGGTAAGCGCATCCTTATAACTCATATCTTCCAGCTCTCTCATCAGATTCCTTCTTCTGATACATGACACGAGGAAGTGTCCCGTAATCTGAAGCATATTAGATGTATATTTCAAAGATAAAGGCGGTGGGTTATCCACTCCATAAAAAGCAATAACTTTACCATCATCATATAACGGTACAACTACAAGGGTATGAATATCCTGTCTCTTGAGATTCTCATATTGTAAAGGATCGCTTTCCCTGATTTCTTCCAGATCGTGAAATACGATATGCTTTCCTTTCTGAAATCTGCGATACCAGTTTGCACAGATCTCAGGCGGAAGGTTCTGCAGATTATCCTTCTCCGGTTTTACTCCCTCTGCAACCCATTCATAGGTGTTATTGTCTCCGCCCTTCTCATTTTTCTCAAATATATAAGTTCTCTCACCATTCAGTGATTTGCCAAGGTACTCCAGAATCGCATAGATAGATTCATCCGGGGTTGCTGCCATGAGCGCAATTCGCAGTCCTTCGTTTACCAGCGCCTCCATACTGTTATATTTCTGGAGTGCTTTATCCTGTATGCGTTCTTCACTGATATCTATCCCGATTTCAAGCCGGTACTTTCTATGCTCCTGTGGATCTTCAACCAATGTATCCTTCAGAATTAGATATTTATCTATAACCGAATTATAATGACGCCATTCTTCAAAGAATCCTTCGCAGATTTTATCATTATTACACATGCCACATGGAATCGATGACTTCTGCAATATTTCATAACATTTTCTGCCTTTTATTTCATCCAGGGATTTTAACCCATAAGCTTCCAATGTCTTGCGATTCATATATATCATCTCATATGTCTCTATATCCATAACATATACATACTCATTCATATTCTCGAAAAAATGCCAGATATTGTTAATTTCTTTCATCTTTCATCCTCACATTTCCTCTAGTCCGGTTAATTGTATCTACACATATAGATATTATAGCATATAGCTATTATTTTTCTACAATCTCATTTCAAATTGTTGATTTCTATTATATACAAGCCTGCTGTCTTTTACTTCCAGCTGCGCTGCCGCCGTCCCGCAGAATATACCCCTGTCTTTCCCAGTGTGTATAGTCCTGTGTTTCATAGACTCCCAGTCCATTCCATTCATCTGTGATCATCCATTTCTTGCCGCCCAGTTCAAATACATTAGGCCCTTCATGACTATTATAGTCAATTTCTTTTCCACACACATCCCAATGATAGAGGTCATTACTGATGGCACTGTATGTATAGGAATCATGATTCTCATCCTTATACCACATCTTGTACTGCCCATTTCCTATTGGATGCACACAGGCATCAATCACTCTCTCAAAATGCCACTGCCACAGATTCATCTGCTGTATAATGTACGATATGATTTTCAGATAATCTCTGGCACCTTTCTCAGTTTGAAAGCATCCAGATACTTTGGTCTTGACCTTTATCATCCGAAGATCACGTTCTGCCTGGTTGTTATCAAACGGGACATTGAAGTTATGGATAAAAAGGCGGACTGAGACCTTGTAATTTGCAAGGTGTTCTACAAGGGCAAGGATTTTTCTTTTTTTCTTCCGGTCATGTTTTTTCTCCGTGGTTTCGGGAAGTGGACTTTCCTTCCGAGCCTGTTCGATAAGTTCATCATCGATGACGCTGAGGAAGAGGGCGGAGATGTTTCTAGTGAAGATGAAGAATAAGATAATCTTTTTATATTTAAGTATTTAAGAAAATTGAGGATCTGTCTCTTATACACATCTCCGAGCCCACGAGACAAGAGGCA
>ENA-OZGG01000882-OZGG01000882.1-human-gut-metagenome-genome-assembly--contig:-NODE-882-length-10104-cov-5.853020_pt1 | contig 10104 bp, 10 predicted proteins | sample MGYA00244659_ERZ653664 | MGnify/ENA primary metagenome ERZ653664 (study PRJEB26926, sample SAMN06165233) | human gut metagenome | biome: ENVO:00009003; feature: ENVO:2100002; material: ENVO:00002003... | reverse complement strand
GTTTGCTGTCATTGTGATATCATAAAAAATAGGCTGTTAAGCCGGAATATTTATAATAAGTAGTAAATAACAATAACACAATAAGTAATTAAGAAAGGCTGGTAATAACCAATGACAGTTAATGAACAGGCTCTTAAGTTACACGAAGAGTGGAATGGGAAGATTGAGACTACAAGCAAATGCAAAATTGCATCAAGAGAGGATCTTGCACTTGCATATACTCCCGGCGTTGCCGAACCGTGTAAGGTGATAGCAAAAGACAAGGAAGCTGCATATAAGTACACTATCAAGTCCAATACAATTGCTGTCGTATCTGATGGCAGTGCCGTTCTCGGACTCGGCAACATAGGTCCTTACGCAGCAATGCCTGTTATGGAAGGTAAAGCTGTTCTTTTCAAAGAGTTCGGTGGAGTCAATGCCGTTCCAATCTGTCTTGATACTCAGGACACTGAAGAGATTATCAGGACTGTAGCTGCAATAGCTCCCGGATTTGGTGGTATCAACCTTGAAGATATATCTGCTCCACGCTGCTTTGAGATTGAGACACGTCTTAAGGAGATGCTTGATATTCCTGTATTCCATGATGACCAGCACGGAACAGCAATTGTTGTTCTCGCAGGTATAATCAATGCGCTTAAGGTTACCGGCAAGAATAAGGAAGAGTGCCAGGTTGTTGTCAATGGTGCAGGTTCTGCCGGCGTTGCAATCACTAAGCTTCTTCTCACCTATGGATTCAGGAATGTGACCATGTGCGATAAGAGCGGCATCTTAAGCAAGGGCAGCGAAGGTCTTAACTGGATGCAGGAATCAATGATGGATGTTACCAACCTTACACATAAGACAGGTACTCTTGCCGACGCACTTAAGGGTGCTGATATATTTGTCGGTGTATCTGCTCCTAATATCGTAACTGCTGATATGGTAGCTTCAATGAACCACGACGCTATCCTCTTTGCAATGGCTAATCCTGTTCCTGAGATTATGCCTGATGTGGCCAAGGCTGCCGGTGCAAGAGTTGTCGGAACAGGCCGAAGCGATTTCCCTAACCAGGTTAACAACGTAGTTGCTTTCCCGGGAATATTCAAGGGTGCGCTTGAAGGACGTGCAAAGCAGATTACAGAAAAGATGAAGCTTGCAGCAGCTAATGCAATTGCAGGTCTTGTAGCTGACAATGAGCTCAGTGATGTAAACATCCTTCCTGAGGCTTTTGACCCTCGTGTTGCAGATGTTGTATCCAGGGCTGTAATGGATAACATTGAAGACTAATGCTTCCTCATTATTATTCGTTAAATGAATATCTGCTTAATACATTTGGCAGTAAAATGTATAAATTAGCCCTGAACGCCCGGATGACATGTCCGAATCGTGATGGGCTAATTGACACGAGAGGCTGCATCTTCTGCAGTGCCGGAGGGTCAGGCGATTTTGCCGGGAATGCACCTACTGTCACAGAGCAGATTGAAGCCGGCATAAGCCAGGTGTCGGGCAAGTATCACGGTGACGATTACATCGCGTATTTTCAGGCATATACCAATACATATGCACCTGTCGAATATCTTCGCAATGTATACATGGAGGCTGCCCTTAACAGCCATATCCGTATAATTTCGATTGCAACAAGACCCGACTGCCTTGATGATGGGATATGCAGGCTTCTTGCTGATATTAATTCCATCAAACCCGTCTGGATTGAACTTGGTCTCCAGACAACCAACTGTAATTCTGTGCGTTATATAAGACGCGGATATAAGAATGAGTGCTTTGCAGATGCCATCATGCGCCTCAGACATTGTCATTCCTGTGAACATATAATCGCACATATGATAATAGGTCTTCCCGGAGAGACTACAGCTGACATGCTTGCCACTGCTTCGTATATATCCCGGTATGCAGACGGAATAAAGCTCCAGCTTCTTCATATTCTCAAGGGCACTGACCTTGCTGATGACTATGCTGCGCAGCATTTTCACCTTCCGGAGCTTGATGAGTATATTGATATACTCGAGGAGATTATCAAAAGACTTCCGCCAGATATGGTGGTACACAGACTGACCGGTGACGGTCCAAAGAAGCTTCTCATTGCTCCGATGTGGAGTGCAGATAAAAAACATGTTCTTAACACGATAAACCAAAGATTTATGAATGACTGCCTGATACAGGGTTCATTATATAGAAAGTGAGATTAACAACTATGCCTTCTGATTCGATGACGCTATATAAACTTATGATTTTGTATATGTTAAGCAGAGTTAACTTTCCGCTGAATAATAATCAGATTTCGGAATTCATGCTCTCTAATAACTACACTGATTATTTTACACTTCAGGAAGTTCTTAATGACCTGACAGAGTCCAACTTTATAGCCGCCGATGTATACCGCAACACTACGCAGTATCATCTTACAGAGGAAGGCACTGACACAATTGCGTTTTTCAACACACGTATCTCTAACGCAATCAAGGATGATATCGAGCAGTATCTTACCGATAACAAATACGAACTCAAGAATGAGGTTGGCACTATCGCCGACTTTTACCGCTCAACCAATCAGGACTACATCGTTCACTGCCAGGTAAAAGAAGGAGACTCAACCCTTATTGAGCTAAGTCTCTCTGTGCCTCTTGAAGAACAGGCTAACGCCATGTGTTCCAAATGGAAAGACGCCAGTCAGGAAATATATGATTTTATAATGCACAAGCTTATGTAATATCCGGGATTCTATTCCAGAGGTGCAAGTACAGACCTGTACAGTCTTTCACACCCGAACTCTTCAGCCGTGCCGTACATCTCATCCAGTTGCGCGAAGTTCTCATCTGAATGTTCAACTTCGCGTGAATAAAGATGTGTTATCTCAATCTGGTCTGTAAGCTGCATTGTGTAATCTTTTTTTATAAATCTTACAACATCCATCTCAACAACCATAAGATATCCTGTAACCGCAAGCTTAACTTTGCCAAGCAGGTCATAATCATAGACCGCCTTAAGGAAATACCTGAAAATGTAATATACCATTACATGCTCATACTGCATGTTACACTCAGGATATGAAGTCCAGAACCTTCTCACAGAACTTATGTAGTTCTTAACATCAGTCAATGAAGCATCAACAGCATCGTGCATGCGTCCGAAGCAGTCTCTGTCTGCCGCTATAAACTCATGAAACTCACCCTTAACCATCTCCATGCTGTCAAATATAGCAAGCAGACTACCGGTATGCTTATAATATCCGCATGCATTCGGCATACTCTTTTTCTTAGCCCCCGACCAGTCTGTATATTTGCGTCTGAGCTTTACAATGATCTCATCAAACTTCTCAGTCCTCACATCTGCATAGATGTCATCACCCGGAACAGTGTACATTGCATTAATCTCATGAATATATGAATATCTGTGTACATTAATGCTCTTCTGCAGCTTCTCAGCGTAATGCATAAGTACCGCTATTCTCTCTCTGATATCATACGCACGGTTCTGTACAATTGCATAAGCAACTCTGCGCGACTGCATAAGTGCAAAATAAAATTCCGGTTCTATATCGTTATACGATGTAAGGGGCTTGCCATCCTCCATTGTCTCAAAGCCGGCTTTGCCTTCATAAGTAAGTATCAGATTAGCAGCAGTCTTACACGACAATGCTATTCCCATCTCACGTATATTGCCATATTCCTCCACAAATCTCGGATACATCGCACATGTCTCACACAGCTTATCCTCTCCAAGTTCCGTATAAAGGTCACAAAGACCTGTTGCATTAAGAAATGGACAGTCTTTATCAGGTTTTAAGATAAAATGGCATCCGCCTTCTCTTGACATTACAGAAGCGAGCCTTTTACCGAACTCGCCTCCAACTGTCTCATAATATGCATATGCTTCTTCATCAACATCAACTTCCCATCCGGCACAGCATGTATCCGTACAGTCCTTGTCAATGCATCTGAATTCTTTGTAATAATCAGGTACTCTAAGCTTCATCTGCTTCCTCGTCAAACGGTCTGTTAAGTTCTTCTGTTCCTTCAAGTACAAATCTTCCGTCAGCAATTATCTGTACCTTACTTCCGTCAGACATAACAGCACTTATCTCGCCAATCTCATCATACGGTATTGTAATATCCGTGTGACAGTTAAAATACGCCTTCTCCGGCTCTGTCTTACGCAAAAGAGTTATCTCATTATCGCGTGATATAATCTCTTTGCCGTCCGGATTATAGACAGCAACATCCTCCGCCCATGTATAACACGTGTCGCCCACAGCAAAATGCGGTCCCATCTTCTCAACTATAAGGATAGGGAGCTTGCCGACAATATCATATCTGTTGGCCATGACATACGCCGTCGTATTAGTTCCGATTGCGAACTCTCCAATCGGAAGTGTATCATGATTAAAGAGAATGTTCTCACGGATGTAACTCTTATTCTTATTGATTGCATTACCTTCGTCATCTACATCTATCGAATTGTCAAAGTTGTCACATACGTAATCCTCTACCATTCCATCCCTGAACTTAAGTGTAAGGTTCTTATAGAGAAGCCCGTTAAGGTAGACACGGCTCACATTAAGTGTTCCTTCAGTTCCCTTAAGTCTTGGTGATGTAAATACTTCTCCAAGCGGAATGTTCACATCGGCAAGGCAGTTCTCAAATATCGTCTGCTTTGCAGGATCCCCGATTGGCATAAGACTAACCTTCATATCTGTCTTATTGCCATTACAGCCCTTAACAACAACATGCTGCGCTTTATCCAGAACATCAATTATGCTCTGCTGTATACGCTTATATTTGTCATAATCAAGAGTATTGATTCTGACCGTTTCTGCAAATATCTTTCTGTATTCATCAATCGTATCTGCAATCTCAGGAATCGGATAGGCAATAATCGTAAAACTGCGTTCTTCTCCCTTTATATATTCATTTACAAGTCTGCCGGATTCACTGTCATACTTAACAGAAAGCTTCTGCTGCCTCTCATCAAGCTTAAGCGCTTCCTTTTTATTCACAGGAGCGAACGGCTTCTCACCAAACACTTCTATTACAGCAGGTCCTGCAAATGCAGCTGCCTCTGTCTTATACTTTTCATAAGCTGCCTTAAGCGCACCAAGCTTTCTTACCACAAAATCATTATCAAGATACAGCGCATTATCAAATCTGTGGTCATAATCCATCTGCTTATTAGGGCTTGTTGAGTAATAACCAATCTTTGCATTCATGCGTTTGTTAATTGTGTTGACTGCTGCCCTGTATATGCTCGGCTTGAGTCCCATCTTTTCAAACTGAAGTATTGCAGCCTTTACAACACGTTCAAATCCGATGCAGTATCTTATATTGACAATGCTCTTCCTGGTAAGATCCTTATTGCCAAGGACAAAGCCGATTCTAAAGCCTTCCGTATAAGTTGATGCCATTGCATCAATCTCTTCCTGTGAAAGCGAATTAAGATACTTTGCAGTCTCAATCTCATTGTCTGTTATATACTCACCGAATCTGTAGAGATATCTCAGGTCACTTAAATCCGAATTCATTATTATATCTACTGCAAATGACTTCGTAACATCGAGCTGCTCAGCAACACGCTCCTCAATCGTAACATCACTGTAATCACTTACATACCAGTATACTGTATCATATATTTCTTTATATTTTGGACGGACATCAGCAGTAAACAGGCAGTATATCTCCACAAAAAGTTCAACGACCGCTGTCATGTCAGCCATTCTCTTCTCATACGCATACACAATAAGACCTCTTAATTCAACGTACAGGAATGAAAGTATTCTTCCGTACAGCTCGCCCATTACGCTTACGGCATATGCCGGATTGGCAAAGCTTGTCTCATAGTTCTCGTCAGCCACATCACTGTAAAGCTTCCTGTTGAGCATCTCAAGCTCTTCCATGCTCATCTTATCAATGACATTGCCATCTATCAGCGACTTAAGCTCATCCATCTTCATGATGAACTTCGCAACATTTCTAAAGTATGACACAAACTCTCCGCTTATCTCCCTGTCACATACCTCAATAATATCCTTCACACGATCAACAGCAAGCTCATATCTCTCTTCCAGATTGTCATTATACATAAACTACCATTCCCTTCAAAACACTATATTCCCATAAGCAGCACTGCAATCATAAATATTGCAATCATACCGCACAGGAGTGAGCCGGCCTTAGAAAGTGAATAAAACTTATCCTCTTCCCTGAAACTGATAAGTCCTATACCGCATCCTACGCATGACAACAGCAGGCTGCACAATGCCAGGCTTCCGACATATGCCCCCGCATGTCCCTGCACCAGAAACGACAGACGTATCCCATATATAAGTATTGCCAATGCTCCAAGCCCCATCAATGTTGAAATAGTTCCGCCCAATGACTGCTGCTTATCTGAGAATTTATATCTTTTAAATAATCTCATTTCAACCACCGTTTTTTACACATCTTAATCAGGCGATACAGGACATATCCGACAGCACCGCCCAATGTGTTAAGAATTATATCATCAACGTCGCAGCTTCCCACACGTGTAATAAGCTGCACAAGTTCTATTGCTGCGCTGAATGCCGCCGAATAAATAACGGCTGCTATAAAGCCCGGCTTTTTACTGCTCATGGATATAAGTGCCATGCCAAAAGGTACAAATGCTGCAATATTACCAAAAAGATTAAGCAATACTGCCTTCGTCCCTATTATGTCCCTGTAGGCAATAAATCGCTTAATCTCTCTTAGTGGTTCAAGATTGTATCTGTAACTCTCAGCAGGCATTCTGTCCAGCAATTCCGCAAAAAACAGAAAATATACCATAACAGCAATATAGGCAATGAATATAATCCACTTAACAATGTTCCTGCCTCTTTTACTGCTCATAGACTCTCCCAATATATATATTTACAGAATCAGAAAAGTCTGTCTGACTTATGTGCAAGCAGTCTGGCTCCATTGACTATAAGCACAATACCCGTTGCCACTCCCGCTACAATAGCAATTATTCCACACACAAGATTAGCAGCCCCGACTGACTTCATCTTCTTAAAAAGCTTCTCATCCATAATATATATGCTCCTTATTGTACACCATACTCTCTGTAATATGCATCTATTGCAGCCTTAATCTCATCATCAATCACAACTCTGCCCTGACATGGACGATTATAAAGGTGCTCTACCACATCTTCCATTGTAACTATCGCATTAGCCTCAAATCCGTACTTCTCGCGAATCTCATCAAGCGCACTCTTAACTCCTCCGAGCCCCTTCTCCATACGGTTAAGTGAAACCATAAGTCCGACTATCTCTACGTCAGCAGCACCTCTTACCTTAGGTACTGTCTCCTCCATTGACTTACCAGAAGTGGTAACATCCTCAATCATGACAACTCTGTCGCCGTCCTTAAGGCTGCTCCCTAAGAAATTACCCTTATCAGCACCATGGTCCTTAGCTTCCTTACGGTCTGAGCAGTAACGTACTTCCTTGTTGTAAAGCTTGCTATATGCAACAGCTGTAACTACACTTATAGGAATTCCCTTATAGGCCGGTCCGAAAAGCACATCAAAATCATCGCCATATGTCTCATGAATAGCCTTGGCATAATACTCACCAAGTCTCATAAGCTGTGATCCCGTAACATAAGCTCCTGCATTCATAAAAAACGGAGACTTACGTCCGCTCTTCAGTGTAAACTCTCCAAACTTTAACACATCACTCTCTACCATGAATTCTATAAATTCACTTTTATATGCTTCCATTATATCCTAGAACCTCCTGTTTATGTGGCTTTGTGCCGTTATTGTTATTTTTTATGTAAATTATAAAAGCTTCCAAATATCGTTCACATTCTACCACAAAAATTTATTGGTTTCAATGTGTATTTGAACCTCAAGTGCAACCACCAGTGCCACCCATGCACGCTTATCAGTCAATCCTGAACACCGCTACCAGTTCGTTCAGCTCCTTATTCATCTTCTCAAGTTCAGATGCCTTATCATCAACAATCGATACTATACTGTTAAGCTCTTCTACGCTTGCCATAACCTCCTGGCTGCTTGCGGCATTCTCTTCAGAAATAGCCGACAGGTTAAGAACAGCTTCATTAATTACTTCCCGCTGATTGTTAATATCCGAAACTATATCATTAATCTCTTTTATCTGAGTTGTAGTCTCTGCAATACCGCTGTTTAATGTCTCAAAATCAGACTCTGTCTCACGTAACTTATCATTCTGTTCGCCAATATTAGCTGTTGTATTCTCCATCTTATCAATGATGAGCTTATAGTTCTCAATTAACGCCTGAAGACTGCATTCAATCTCAGAGCTGTTGGTAGAACTCTGGTCTGCAAGCTGCTTTATCTCACTTGCAACAACCGCAAAGCCTTTACCTGCCTCTCCTGCTCTTGCAGCCTCTATTGACGCATTAAGGGATAACAGGTTCGTCTGCTCTGCAATGTCCTGAATAATACTTAATGCAGAATATATTGATTTGATACTATTGTTGGTTATTTCTATCTGATTATTAACTTCTGTTACATCATTCATTATTGTCTGGTTCGTACTATGCAGTACAGACATAGTATCAACTACTTTATTCTGTGCTGCTGACATATTCTGTGCTGCTTCAGACAATTTGTCCCCATTATCTACGATTATTTCTATATCTTTACCCATGTTCTGTATAGATTCTGCAACCTTCTGCGTCTCATCAGCCTGATTCTGCGCACCTTCTGTAACATTACTTATTACGTTGGCAATTTCAGTCGTTGTACGGCTGAGATTCTGTGAGTTCCGGCTCAGCTCTGAAGATATATTTAAAGAACTCTGTGAAGATGTATTTATATTCGTTATCAAATCGCGTAACTTATTAATTGCCCTGTAAAGGATATTAGCAATCCCGGTATACTCATCGACATCATTCTTTATCTTATTATCATATTCAACACATAGGTCATTTTCATCCAGCGATTCTGCATAATCTGAGGCAACTTCAAGCTTCTTAAGTATCCTGCCTATCTGTAAAACAGCAAGCGTTACAAATACTGCCATAATTATCACTATGCTGATTACCATGGCTGCTACCTTCTTAATTATAATGCTCTGTACCTTTGCCTTGGGAATTCCCGAAAATGCTGCTCCACGTAATTCATTATTCTGCACAAACGGAATATAGTATCCAAAATATTCTTCACCATTTACCAGAGAATCTTTCACATAGAGATTTGCTTTTGTTTTTATAAGCTGTTCTTCTATATGTGCATCCATCTTTGTGTTAAGCGCATTATCTATAGATGTCACAGTTCTTACATCGCCATTAAATATGGTAATCTCTGTGTCAGTTTCATCTGCATATGTATCTATCTGAGACTTCATCTCATCAGCATTCATTCCAAGACTTTCACTTATTATACGTGCACCATATGCCGCTGTCTTTAACTCCGTGCCTATCTCATCCTCAATCGTATTATACTGGCTGTATCCGGTGTAAATGCATGAGAACAGCGCAATCATTATACACGGGAATAAAATAAATGACAGTGTCTTTTCCTTAATTCCATATCTGTACTTCTTCTTTTTACCCTTCATAATTTTTACTCTCCTTTTTCCCTTCGGTCAGCCCATCGCCAACTACATCTTCATCGCATATTCAAATACTTTCTTGTTCACCTCTACAAACTTCGGATTCACTCCATTCTCAATAGCTGAAATAATATCCGCCTCGTCAAGTCCAAGTCTGCCGCTGGCAACTGCAACTCCAAGAAGTGCTATGTTGTAGAACTTTGCCGAACCAAATTCACGGCTTATCGCCGCGCCGTCCATGACTATACAATCGCATTTATCCTTCAGGTAGTCAAGCATCGGCTGTGCCTCGTAGCCTGAATTCATGAGCGAGTCAGTCGCCGGTTTCACCGGGACGTTGTTGGTGATGACGATTCCTCCCTTTTTCAGATAAGCTAGATTGCGCACCGCCTCTGCAGGCTCAAACGCAAGTATAATGTCAGCACCGCCCTGGGCTATGAGTGGTGAATACGCCTCACCGATCCTCACATGGCTCGTGACACTTCCGCCTCTCTGCGCCATACCTATGGTCTCCGCCGAATGTAGCGTCTCGCCCTTTGCCATAT
>ENA-OZGG01000874-OZGG01000874.1-human-gut-metagenome-genome-assembly--contig:-NODE-874-length-10156-cov-4.125136_pt1 | contig 10156 bp, 7 predicted proteins | sample MGYA00244659_ERZ653664 | MGnify/ENA primary metagenome ERZ653664 (study PRJEB26926, sample SAMN06165233) | human gut metagenome | biome: ENVO:00009003; feature: ENVO:2100002; material: ENVO:00002003... | reverse complement strand
GAAAATTATTATGACACGTGAAAGTATTATTGAACAGGTAAATGCCATATTGGCTGAAGAATTTGAAATTGATCAGGACCTTTTTACACCTGATGCCAATGTAAAGGAAACACTCTCGTTGGACAGTCTCAGTCTTGTAGATCTTGTAGCCATTATCCAACATACCTACAAGATAAAAATTCCTGTAACCGATTTACAGAAGATTCAGACCTTCAACAATCTCTATGATTATATAGAATCACACTTCGGGCAGAATGAATAATAAAGATATAAAGAGATGGTAGCATGACAGAATTCTGCATAAAGATTTATCGCTTTTTCCGTAATCATCGCGCAGTTTTCTGGGTGTCAATGATTGCTTTATATGCCTTCTTCGGATATTTTGCCTCAAAAATATATCTGGAAGAAGACATCAACAAACTGATGCCCTCATCGAAAAATGAAGATGGTACTACCAAACTCGCCTTTGCCAACCTGCGCATCAAGGATAAAACATTCTTGCTCTTTGAAGGAAAGAATGGAGCCTCTGTGGAACATATAGCCGAGGTCTGTGACGCTTTCATTGATTCTTTGGAATATAGAAATGCAGCCATGGACTCAACACATCAGGTCATCGGGAATATTTTCTACAGATTGCCCGATGACCTGATGCTGGATGTTATCGATTATATGAGTGCGCACTTACCGGCATATATCGACACAAGCGTCTACACTCGTCTCGATGCGATGCTTACCTACCCACACATGAAGTTACAAATGAAAGCTAACCACGATGACTTTTTGAGTCCGGTGGAAAGTATGTTTCCCGAACTTATACAGATGGATCCTGTAGGGCTTCGTGGTTTACTTATGGAACAGATGAAACCTTTTACCGAAGGGGCAGCCGGCAGCTACAAAACCCTTAACGGGCATTTCTTCGTTCAAGACTCCACGGTGTGTGTAGCATTTATTACCCCCATGTATTCAGCTACCAATACGGGACAGGGTTCTACCCTATTCCGCATATTGAATGATCAGATAGAACAGTTTTCTGCCTCTGCTCCCGACGTAAAAATCAGCTATCACGGTACTCCTGCCAGTGGATTCTATAATTCATGGCGAATAAAATCGGACCTGAAAGGAACTATTATCGGCTCGTTAGTGCTGGTTCTTATCTTTATTTCTATCTGCTTCCGCAACTACAATACCATACCGCTATTACTGCTTCCTGTGGTATTCGGCACTCTCTTCGGACTTGCTGCAATGTATTTTATAAAAGGACATTTCTCATTGTTGGCACTCGGTATCGGAGCAGTAGTACTGGGAGTGGCACTCAGCTATGTACTACATATCATTACGCATTATAAATATATCAGTGATCCCGAACAAGTGTTGCGCGATCAAGTCAAACCTGTTTGTTTAGGATGCCTTACCACCATTGGTTCCTTCATGGGACTTATCTTCATTCGGACAGAACTGTTACAGGACTTTGGTCTCTTCGCTGCTTTCGCCATTGTGGGGACTACATTCTTCAGCCTGGTATTTTTACCACAGTTCCTCAATCCAAGGAAAAACAAGTTGAATCACCATGCATTCGCCATCATCGACCGTATTAATGCTTACCCGTTCGACCGTAAAAAACCCCTGCTTTTCACCATACTTACCGCTGCGATAGTGTGTATAGGATTCTATATTGCCGGAGGAACCCAATTCGATGCCGACATGCACAACTTAGGCTATAAAGCCGAAAGTACTTCATATTCAGAGAATCTGCTTCGTTCCAAAACCCATACAGGTGACAAGCAGAAGTACTTCGCAAGTTCAGGGGCAACGATGGAAGAAGCCATTGAGAATTTTGAAATCATGGCTGCCAAACTCGATTCCTTGCAAAGTATCGGACTTGTGAAGAGCTATACCCATACGAATCAAATATTTGTACCCTTACATGTACAACAAGAACGCATTGACGCATGGAAAAACTTCTGGACCGGAGAACGCTTGCAACTAGTACACGATTTAATCAATAAGACAGCTCCCGAAGCCGGTCTTATTCCCGATGCATTCTCTCCTTTCTTTGAATTTGCAACTGCTAATTATGAGCCTGACGCTCTTTACGAAGCAAGTATTATTCCGGAAGGCTACCAGTCTACTCTGATGGAACAGTCCTACAACGACGAGTATCTGTGCTTTACATCCGTAAGATGCAAAAACGACTCTATTCATAGCAAGGAAAGTGACTATAACCGTATCTGTGAGGCTATAGTTTCATCACCTAACCTGCTTGTGCTCGACACCTATTATTATACCACAGATACACTGATCCAATTGAATGACGACTTCAATGTGCTGCAATGGGTTTCCATGCTCTTTGTACTCATCGTACTCTTCTTCAGTTTCCATTTCAATATCAAGCATACCCTGCTCGGATTTATGCCAATCTTGTCGAGCTGGCTTATAGTGTTGGGGGCAATGGTGATTTTTGATGTACGGTTCAATCTCATCAACATTATCATCTCTACATTTATCTTTGGTATAGGGGTTGATTATAGCATATTCGTGATGAACGGACTTATTGGCGGTAAAGAGAACTCGCGCTTGCTGGGTTATCATAAGACTGCCATATTCTTCAGTGCATTTATCCTGATTGTTACCGTGAGTTCCATGCTGTTTGCCGAACATCCTGCCATCAAATCAGTAGGATTCTCCACTCTTGTGGGCATGATTTCGGCAGTAGTGATCTCTTATGTGGTGCAACCGGCCATTTTCAGAATGATTAATAAGAATAAAGAATGAAGTACGATGTAGTTATCATAGGTAGCGGGCTGGGTGGGTTGGAATGTGCACACATTCTTTCGAAAGTCGGTATGAGCGTTCTTCTGCTTGAAAGAGGAACGCAAGCAGGTGGATGCCTCCAAAGCTACAGGAGGCATGGTTTGGCTTTCGATACAGGCTTTCACTATGTAGGAGGTCTGGATGAGGGACAATCACTACACTCTGCATTCAGGCACCTGGGACTGCTGCGTCTTCCATGGCAACGCCTTGACAACCATTTCGACCGGGTAACAATCGGAAATCAGACTTTCAATTTTGCACAAAGATATGATGCATTTGTCGAAACATTGACAGCAGCCTTTCCAGCTGAACGTGATGCGTTGAACAAATATGCAGATATGCTGAAACAGTGCGGTGAACAGCAATTCGATGCGTTGAATCCTCAAACCGGAGAGTCATCATTACTTTCCCGGCTTTTTGAAACAAGCGCTTATCAGTATCTGACAGAGACATTCCATGATCCACTACTGATAAATGTACTCTGTGGCACTTCCCTGAAAATGGAATTACGGAAAGAATCTCTTCCATTGTTCACCTTCGCTCATGGTAACGGAAGTTTCATCGAAAGCAGTTGGCGATTAAAAGGGGACGGTTCTCTGATAGTAAACTCACTGGCTGATGGCATTCGTATGCATGGTGGCGAGATTATCTGTAATGCCGAAGTTCAGGAGTTAGTGGAAAAAGACGGTAAACTGGTGCATGCAGTATGCTCTAATGGAGAAATCTACGAAGGCACTATTTTTATCAGCAATATCCACCCTGCTGTCACCTGCAATCTGGTGAAACAAAGCAGCAGGATGAAGAAAGTTTATCGCAGCAGAATTACTCATCTGGAGAATACTTTCGGCATGTTCACCGTATCGCTCCGCATCAAGCCGCAAACTCTCAGATACTTTAATTGGAACCAATATATTTATAAACAACCGGATGTATGGACATTCTACCAGAAAGATGGTCCTGTAAGCGGTGTACTGGTAAGTTGCCGTATACCAGAGGATAACAGCAAGTATGTACAGCAACTGGATATTCTCACTCCGATGCCTTGGAGCAAATGTGAGCAATGGAACCATACCAATGTGGGACGCCGCGGTGATGATTATAAAGCCATGAAAAAACATGTTGCAGACGAGTGTATCGCCCTGGCTGAACGTTTCATTCCCGGCCTTCGCGATATGATTACCGGATGTTACACCAGCACACCGCTCACCTATCGTGACTATACTCTCACTCCCGAGGGGGCCGCTTACGGTTTACGCAAAGATTTCAACAATCCGATGCTCACCCTGCTCTCACCTCGTACGCCTATTCCCAACCTGATGCTCACAGGACAAAACCTGATGCTACACGGATTACATGGCGTGACTATGACGGCACTCTTCACTTGTGCTGAAGTATTAGGAAAGGAACCGATATGGAATATAGTAAAAAACTAAAATAGACCTAGCAATGAAGTATGCATTAGTAACCGGAGGCAGCCGTGGCATTGGCCGTGCTGTCTGTGTAAAATTAGCTCAGATGGGCTACCACATCATTATCAACTATGTAAGCAATGCCACAGAGGCCCAAAAGACTCTGGAACTGGTACGCCAGGCCGGACAGGATGGCGAGATACTGATGTTCGACGTAAGCAACCGGCAACAGACCAGCAAAGCCATCGAGTCATGGGAGAACGCCCATCCTGAAGAATACATCGAAGTACTGGTTAACAATGCCGGTATACGCCGTGATAACCTCCTGATATTCATGCCTGAAAACGACTGGCATCGTGTACTCAGCATCAGTCTCGATGGTTTTTACAATGTAACACAACCCTTGCTGCAATCCATGTTAGCCCGTAAGTTCGGACGTGTCATCAATATGGCAAGCGTAAGCGGTGTCAAAGGAATGCCGGGACAGACCAACTATTCCGCAGCAAAGGGAGCCATCATAGCCGCCACGAAAGCACTGGCTCAGGAAGTAGCACGCAAAAATGTAACCGTCAACGCTGTCGCCCCCGGATTTATCAGAACAGATATGGTAGAGGGACTCGACGAGGACACACTGAAGAAGACCATTCCCGCCAACCGCTTCGGTACTCCCGAGGAAGTGGCCGAACTGGTTGGCTTTCTGGTTTCGCCAAACGCCGGTTACATTACCGGTAATGTGATTTCAATTAACGGAGGACTTTATACTTAAACTACATGTATGAAAAGATTATATATCCTATTTATCACTGCCATCCTCTTGTGTACCGCCTTATCGGCACAAGAAGCTGATATCCGGAAAGTAGCCGAACGATACAAAGGCATAAATACCTTCACAGCTACCGTGATTCGGACTAAGCATCATGCAGCAGTGGCAGAAGACGCTGCTACCAAAGGTAAATTTCACTTCATACAGCCTAATGAAGCATACATGACGTTTAATGAAGGGAAAGATATGCTGATAATGGACAACGGTGTCTTCACCATGATCAATGATGGTCAGGAAAGCATAGCTAAGGGAGTAACCCATAAGCAATTTGAAGTTCTTCTGATTGTTCTCAGAAATCTACTTTCGAGCGATAGCGATAGTACGGATATCAAAGAAGTGGCCGACATGGAAATTACGAAACAAGGGAATCTCTGCGCGCTGACCATCACTCCGATTATTCCGGATACGAAAGCTAAGCGCAGGATGATGTTTACGTCGTTCGTACTGACTATTGATATTCAATCGTCTGAATTTAAAGGTTTACGCATGAATGAGAAGGGCAAGAATTATACACAATATGACTTCTCCGACTAATTAATAGGAGATTACAATGGGAAAAAAGATTGTTTTTTTGTTAGCGTCCTTCTTCTTCGTGTGGGTGGCGAATGGACAGAATACAATAATAAAAGGAATCGTAACCGATTCGATTACAGGCGAAAGATTGCCTTATGTATCTCTTAAATTTGAGGGTACAACCATAGGAGCAGCCACCGATGGTGATGGGAACTTTTCATTCTCTACCCCAACCATCGATAAGATTCTGGAAATATCGTATTTGGGATATGACAAGAAACAAATGAAAGTCATCCCGGGGAAAGCAAATGACCTGAAAATACAATTAGTTCCAAATGGAATTATGTTGAATGAAGTGGTTGTCAGACCTCAAAAGGAGAAATACAGCAAGAAAGAGAATCCGGCTGTTACATTTGTGAGGCAGGTGATTGCTTTACGTGAAAGTAATGATCCCCATAATCATGACTACTTCCAATACGACCGGTATGAAAAAATGGTCTTCGCCATGAATGAGTATGAACCAAAGCCTAAAAAGAATGGCAAGTCAGGCAAGTTCGATTTCCTGGCCGATTTTGTCGATACGCTTGATATTGGCACCACCATTCTGCCGGTTTCGGAGAAAGAAAAAATTGAAACGGTCTATTACCGTAAGACCCCAAAGTCTAAGAAACATATAGTAAAAGGAAACAAATCGTCCGGTGTAGATGAAATATTCTCACGCGACGGTATCCAGCAGGTTCTGAGCGAAGTATTCAGGGAAGTCGATATTTTCCAAAATGACATACCATTATTTCTACAGCGGTTTGTAAGCCCACTTTCCACAATCGGGCCGAACTATTACAAATACTATCTGATGGATACATTAAACGTAAATGGACAGAAGTGTGTGGATCTCGGATTTGTTCCGTTCAATTCGGAAACATTCGGTTTTACCGGACATCTGTATGTCACGCTCGACTCCACTTATTTTGTTCAAAAAGCAATCCTCAATGTTCCTAAGGATATCAATTTGAATTTTGTTTCCAGAATGACTATCGAGCAGATATTCGAACGGACCCCGGACAGTACCCGTATTATTAAGAAAGACGATATCAGCGTAAATTTCAAGTTAAGTGAGAAAACTAAAGGAATGTACGCAAGGCGTTTGAATGTCTATAGCAACCAGTCATTCGAAGAACCCAATGCCGAACAAGCCCAGATCTTTAAAAGTGGTGCACCTGTCACCATCTCAAAAGATGCTTATCGCCAGCCGGATGATTTCTGGATAAGCAATCGTCCGGAAGAAGCAATCAAAAAGAATCCGAACTCTGTGGAAAAACTGATGGTAAAGTTACGCTCTGTTCCGGTATTTTATGTAACGGAAAAGGTCGTCACAACTCTCGTGTCGGGCTATATCCCTACCAATAAAGACCCGGCTATGAATAAATTCGAATTTGGTCCGATGAATTCTACCATTAGCGGCAGTGCAATCGAAGGGGCACGCCTCCGGGTGGGAGGCACAACGACGCCCGCACTCAATAAAAATTGGTTCTTCGATGGTTACATGGCCTATGGAACGAGAGATGAAAAGCTGAAGTACAATGCTCTTGTTGAATATTCATTCAATGAACGCAAAGAATACCGCAAGGAATTTCCGATAAATTCAATCAGGCTTGAATACATGTATGATATCAACAAGCTGGGACAGCAGTACATGTACACCAGCAAAGATAATATCCTTTTATCAATCAGGCGTCAAAAGGATACACGGGCGACCTATTTACGGCAAGCTGAATTGACCTACTCATACGAGCAATATAACGGGCTGGCATACAATGCCATTGTTCGTAACCGTCGCGAATATGCCACGGAATATGCTGTTTTCGACCGTATCAATTCGGATGGAACGATCGGTGATGTCAAGCACTATGATATGACGGAACTGGAATTGAAGTTCCGTTATGGCAAGAATGAAAAGTTCTATCAAACGCGCAATACTCGTGTGCCGATAACATTCGATGCTTTAATCTTCAATTTCAGTCATGTCATGGCAAAGAAAAACCTGCTTGGCTCATCTTACGATTATCATCGTACGGATATCGGTATACAGAAACGTTTCTGGTTTTCAGCTTTTGGCTACATCGACATTATCACTAAAGCCGGAAAGGTATGGAATAAGGTTCCGTATCCGCTATTGATTCTGCCGAATGCAAACCTTTCTTATACCATTCAGCCGGAAGCCTATACGAATATGAACGCCATGGAATTTATCAGTGACGAATATGCTTCTTGGGATTTGACATACTATATGAATGGAAATCTTCTGAATCGTCTACCTCTTATAAAGAAGCTAAAAGCAAGGGAAGTATTTTGTTTCCGGGGTTTGTGGGGACATTTGACGGATAAGAATAATCCTAAGAATGGAGGAGACGGGCTATATCTTTTCCCAAAAGGTTCATATACATTAGGAAAAGCTCCATATATGGAAGCAAGCGTAGGCGTTGAAAATATCTTTAAGTTCCTTCGCATTGATTATGTCTGGCGATTGAACTATCGCAATCATCCGGACATTCAGACAAAGGGAATACGCTGTACGATGAGATTATCATTCTAATTCTGTCACAGCAATATCTGCCATATACTAAAAATGACCGCTTATAAGCAGTCATTTTTAGTATATGCAATCTATTTATCTCAATCTTAACCTGTCACCTACTTCCGGTATATATTCATCATCTTTCCGGTTCATCTTATACAGGTTCTTCAAACGTATACCGTACTTTTGCGAAATGGTATGCATGGAGTCGCCATCTTTCACGATGTAAACCGTATACCGCTTAGAAGCTTTCTTTTTCTTACCTTTCAAATAAATGATATCACCCGCCTCCAACGTATAATCCTTATGCAGGTCATTATACTTCACAAGCTTCTTCCAACTGATATCGAACTCTTTACCCAGTAAACGGAAAGTATCGCCATCACGAGCTACAACATAGGCTATATCATTAGCTACATATACCTGATGCGGATTAGCCAGCCAGGGTTTCTTCTTCAGTTCTTTCTCCCAATTACGGTTTTCACGATTACTCATACCGCGACTGTCATACTTATAAAGTTCATAATCCTCTATAATCGTTATCAAACGGTTCGCATAAGAGGGATCAGTAGCATATCCGGCTTTCTTCAAACCACGTGCCCAACCTTTATAGTCCGTAACCTTCAAATCGAACAGGAATGCATAACGTGCACCCCGTTTCAGAAAAGCAGAATGATCTTCATAAGAATCTCTGGGATTACTGTAAGCCCGAAAACATTCATTGCGGGCATCGTCATCGTGACGCACTGTGCGCCCACGCCAGTTACTACCGCACTTAATACCGAAATGGTTATTACTTTTGCGTGCCAACGCACTTTGTCCGGCACCACTTTCAAGAAGTCCCTGAGCCAGAGTTATACTGGCAGGTATCTTGTGTTCCTTCATTTGTTGTACAGCAAGCGGAGCATACTTCTCTATATATTCCACGTAACGGGCATTCTTGCGCTGCGCCTGGGCGGTAACGGTACAAACCAGAAGTGCCAGGATTGCAGTGAGTCTGATAGCGTTCATTCTATTCATAGCAATATAAGTTGAGGTACAAAAATCTTAAAAAGAATTGGAATTACCAATCTCTTTCCTAACTTTGTAACATTAATTACAATATACCTTGCTGCCTTATGAAAGATTTGACCTTACAAATTGACATTAAAATATACGATTATAGTGAATTAAGTGATGCCGACCGCCAACTTATAGATTCAGCGCGTGAGGCTACCCAACGTAGCTATGCCCCCTATTCACACTTTTCAGTAGGCGCCGCTGCACGATTGGCAGACGGTACAGTTGTGACCGGAGATTACGATGTGGTGCCGATCCTGGATTCCTTTATCAAAGAACATCCGGATTTTTCCTATCATGGAAGAAAGGGAATCCTTGCAATGACAGGTTATGACGGTGTTCTGGGATATCGTACAGATATTGCATATAAGACCGGAAAAAAACTGCAGGATGATCAGAAAAAATTCCTGGAAGATCATCCGGATTTTAACTATAAGCAGGAAGTGAAAAATGCAAAAAAGGTAGCTAAGGCTATGAAGGCAGAAGGCTGGGAATTTGCAAGCCATACATGGGGACATAAGGATGTGGCTGCCACTTCTCTGGATGATCTGAAAAGAGATGATAAAAAATGGAAGAAATATGTGGCTCCCATCCTTGGAGAAACAGATATGATCATTTTTGCATTTGGTGCGGATATCGGAAGCTGGGAAGGATATTCGGCAGACAATGAGAAATATGAGTTTTATAAGAGTCAGGGATACCGCTATTTCTGTAATGTAGATTCCAGTCAGTATTTTGTACAGATTACAGATGATTATTTTCGACAGGGAAGAAGAAATCTGGATGGATACAGAATGTATTATAATCCGGAAATGCTCAGTGATCTTTTTGATGTATCGGAAGTATGGGATTCTTCAAGACCAACTCCGGTACCTGGAATGTAGAAGGGAGTATTGATTATTATGAAGAAAAAAATCTGTCTCTTATACACATCTGACGCTGCCGACGATACTCCTTGTGTAGATC
>ENA-OZGG01000862-OZGG01000862.1-human-gut-metagenome-genome-assembly--contig:-NODE-862-length-10284-cov-5.079089_pt1 | contig 10284 bp, 7 predicted proteins | sample MGYA00244659_ERZ653664 | MGnify/ENA primary metagenome ERZ653664 (study PRJEB26926, sample SAMN06165233) | human gut metagenome | biome: ENVO:00009003; feature: ENVO:2100002; material: ENVO:00002003... | reverse complement strand
GAGTGGAGATTGTACGGAGCAAGTATAGCCCGGATGTGGTTCGGATAGGGGGAAAAGGAGACTGTTACAAATTTTATTATTTAATTCTCTCTTTGCTTGTGATTTGCAACAATCATCTTTTGAATTTGCTTGTGATTTGGAACAAATAAAGGTTGAATTTGCTTGTGATTTGCAACATAATTCCTACCTTTGATGTTCTAATTACCTATGTATATGTTTGAAAGAGATATATTTATACGGTTACGGGAGTGGGCTTCGGGAGAGAAGCATAAGCCGTTAATACTTCGTGGTGCACGCCAGGTGGGTAAAACGACTGTGGTACATGAGTTCGGAAAAGAATTTGATGATTATTTGTATCTTAATTTGGAACGTGAGAAAGATGCGGCTATATTCGATGGTACGGGAGATGTACAAGATATTATGCAAGCCATTTATTTTTTGAAACGTAAACAGAAGCGTGAAGGGCGTACATTGCTTTTTATTGATGAAATACAATGTGTGCCTCGGGCAGTGGCATTACTGCGTTACTTTTATGAAGATATGCCGGAAATCTATGTGATAGCTGCGGGTTCAGTGCTGCAAAGTCTTCTGAGGCAACGTATTTCTTTTCCGGTAGGTCGTGTCGAGTATATGTCGTTGCGTCCCTGCTCGTTTGGTGAGTTTTTAGGGGCGATAGGTGAAGGACAGATACGGGATGCCGTGTCCCAGTGTGCTTTGCCATCGTTGCTTCATGAAGAAGTGATGCGCCTTTTTCGCCAATATACACTTATTGGAGGAATGCCCGAAGTGGTGGCTGCCTATGCTGAACACCGGGATATTGTCCGTCTGGAAAGTATATATAATTCATTGTTGACAGGTTACAATGAAGATGTGGAGAAATATGCGGTCAATCGCACCCAAGTAGAAGTAATCCGTTTAATTTTAGAGCGAGGCTGGCAAATGGCAGGACAGACTATAAAGCTGGGAGGGTTTGGAGCTTCTTCCTATAAAGCACGTGAAGTTGGTGAGGCTTTCGAGGCTATGGAGAAGGCTTTTCTGCTTGAGTTGGTTTATCCGGTAGTAAGTACTGAAATTCCCTTAGTACCTGCTTTGCGACGGGCGCCGAAATTGATTTGGCTGGATGGCGGATTGGTGAATTATGCAGCAAAGATACAGCAAGAGGTTTTCGATGCAAAGGATTTGCTCGACGCTTGGCGCGGACATATTGCCGAACAATGGGTAGCTCAAGAATTGGCTTCTTTTTCCGGCAATATAGGTTATGCAAAGCGTAACTTCTGGGTGCGGAATACTCCCAGCTCGATTGCTGAAGTTGATTTTGTTTTTCAATATGGAACGCGTGTGGTACCGATCGAAGTGAAGGCCGGTCATAATGCTCATTTGCGTTCGCTACATCAATATATGGAAGAGGCTTCACACGACATAGCGGTCAGGGTATGGTCCGGTAATTACTCTGTGGATGAAGTAAAGACAAATTCAGGTAAGATATTCCGTCTGGTGAATCTTCCTTTTTATTATGTAGGGATATTGCCGGAAGTTTTGAAAAGATTGTCGTGAAACCTCCTGTTTTAACTTTCTACTTGTCTATAAAGAATCTTTTTCTTCCAGTCTTCGCATACTGAATTCGCAACCGCAATATTGCTGGTTATAGAAATCATGCTCTTTGAGAAGTTGGTTTCGTCGGTCTTGTAATCCTCCTTTTCGCCAGTTTTGTTCCCAGAAAGTGGTTCCGGGGTAAAGGGCGGCGGCTCTACGTCCCGCTTCGTTGATCTGATCGAGGCTTTTCCAGCGGGAAGAGGCGAGGGTAGTGGTGAACAGGGTGAAACCGTGCTCGGAGGCATAACGGGCAGTTTCTGCCAGACGAAGGTTGAAACATTTCAGGCAACGGCCACCTCGTTCGGGCTCATCCTCCATTCCTTGCATGGAGGTGCGCCAGAATGAGTAATCGTAGTCGCCATCTATAAAGTCAAGTCCTAACCCCTGAACATAACGGATAGCCTCGGCTTTCCGTATTTCATATTCGGCCTGAGGGTAGATATTGGGGTTGTAATAAAACACGGTGGGGCGGATGCCGTTGGCAAGCAGGCATTCGATAATGGCAGAAGAACAAGGTGCGCAACAAGAGTGGAGCAGCACCTTGTCTTCATGGTTAGGGGTTTGAAGCTTTAACATCATCTTTTCGTCTTTTTAGGTACGTATTTATACCTTCAGTTTTATTTTAGCCTTCACCAATAGTCCGGTCAGTTGGACGATGATGAGGGAGAATATGAGTGATCTTAATAGACCCGGAGCACCTGCATTCAGGAGTTCGGGGTAGTGCCAGCCCAACAATTGCTGTGCGGCGTACCATATATATGGAATGATATAACACGTAAGCGTGGCAGTCCCGGCAGGTTTGATAATATCGAACCAGGGTGTTTTACCTTTTACATCCGTCAGCCAATAGAACAGGCCGAACAATGGGAAAAATGCTGCAAGGCAATAGAACAGCCAGCTCGGAGTGGCCTGTATCTTTGAGATAATCCAATGGGGGTGCGAGCAAAGTGCAGCGATGAGCATGATGACACCTAAGGTACAAAGAATAACAATGAATTTACGCGGGTGTTCCCGGTCGGCATATTTCTGCATCAACAGGGAAGTGAGTACCCCCGACATACCGAATGCATGCAACGTCCAGTCACTGGGGATGAAAGGCAGAAGGATGATACGTAAACCATATTCCTCGGGGATCAGGTTAGAGTGGCTGATCACTGCAAGGAGCACGACGACCAGCCATGCTATGACATTTTTACGCAAACTTTCGCGGGTAAATAGATAAATACCGGCACATACGACATACGTCCAACCGATAAGTCCCAGAATGCCCCACCAACCTTGATGGAAAGGCTTCCCGTTTAAATCTTTATATAGAACGAGGAATGCCAACAAGGCAACGCCAAGCACCTTCATTGCGATGAATAGGTACTTTTTGGACCCTTCGGCCTTCGGATAAACAGCCCAGACCAGAAAAAAGCCGATAACCATCAGGATGCAGAACCACTGGTGGGAAATGCCACCTGCTATGCCACCCGAATTAAGTGAAAATAGCCCCATAGCGATGAGTGCCACCGTACGCCAGAAGATATGGGCAATGACTTGAAGTGTAGTATCTCCTTTTCGGTAACGGTTCTGGATGGCAAAAGAGACAGACATGCCCATGCAAAACAGGAATGCGGGAAAAATGGTGTCGGAGAATCCCATCATATCTTCGTTGATGTCGGCATGTTCGAGCCAGTGGGGGATGTTCTTCAGACCGGGGATGTCATTCACAAAGAGCATGAGAAACATGGTGAGTGCGCGGAATACATCAACCGCGGCCACTCGTTGAGGTGCTAAGTTTTTCATTATAGAATACATTTGGGGGTTAATGCTGCAAATATAGGAAACTAATTTTTTATATTTGTCCCCATGAAGGTAAAATTGCTGATATTTCTCGGACTGACTTTAGTGGGTATTCATGGAATGTCTGCTCCGGTTGATGTCCCTGCAATGGATGGATGGCCTGCTGCCTTGGATGAGGCTATTGGTGCACATCAGGAATATGTGGCAGTGAGGGAAGCCCGCATTGAAGCTTTGAGGCGGCAATTATCGCAGACAGACACGGAGACGCAGGAGTATTTCCGTCTGAATGGAGAAATGTTTCAGGAATACAAGGCATATATATGCGATTCAGCCCTTCTTTATCTGGGCCACAACTTGTACTGGGCACAGTGCCACGGCGAACAGGAAGCAGCGGATGAAACCCGCATCCGACGGGCGCACCTGATGGCTTCGGCAGGTATGTATAAGGAAGCTTCTGAGGATTTGGAGCAGATAAATCCTTCCGGACTCTCTTCCCGTCTGTTGCCCGATTATTACGAAGATTATCGTCATTTATACGGTGAATTGGGGGCATATACGCAAGATGCTTTCCGGCGTAACCGCTATTATGGTTTGTCTGCCGCTTATGAGGACTCATTGATGCAGGTACTTTCCCCTGCCTCCGCCCTTTATCCGGAACGCAGAGAGATGCAGGCAGCTGCTGCCGGCAGGTGGGAGGAAGCTTTGAAGATAAACGATGACCGCCTGGCAAGTGTGCGCCCCAATACTCCGGAGTATGCGTTGGTAACGTATCACCGTTCTTTGCTGTATCATCGCCTGGGAGATTTGGAGAAAGCAAAATATTATCTGGCTTTGTCCGCTTTGACGGATATCCGCCTTGCGATTACAGACCATGCCTCCCTGTGGACTTTGGCACAATTGCTCTATGAGGAAGGAGACATTGAACGTGCTTATCGCTATATCCGTTTTTCGTGGAATGAAACCAATCATTACAATGCCCGTAGCCGCAGTTTGCAGACAGCCGGCATTCTGTCGCTTATAGATCTTACCTATCAGGCTATGCAGGAGAAACAGAATGAACGTCTTCGTTTTTATCTCTGGATGATTAGTATTCTATCTCTGCTGTTGGTCGTGGCTGTTGTCTGGATTTACAGGCAGATGAAGCATCTCTCTGTTGCCCGGACTCATTTGGAGCAGGCGAATGAACAGTTGCAAATGTCTAATCATATCAAAGAAGAATATATCGGGCGCTTCCTGAAACTCTGTTCTACCTACATCGACCGACTGGATGCTTACCGGCGTATGGTGAACAAGAAGCTTACCGGCGGGCAGATGGAAGAACTTCTGAAAATGGTACGTTCACGAGATGTGCTCGATACGGATCTGAAAGAATTATATGAGAACTTTGATACGGCTTTTCTACATCTTTTCCCTGATTTTGTGGGAAAATTCAATGAACTGCTTCAACCGGAAGAACGGATCATACTCCGTAAAGGCGAACTCCTGAATACGGAATTACGTATTTTTGCTTTAATCCGATTGGGTATTGATGATAGTTCGCAGATTGCCGAATTTCTCCGTTATTCCGTTAATACAATCTATAATTACCGTGCCAAAGTGAAAAACAAAGCTTGTGTTTTGCGCGATGACTTTGAAACATGCGTTATGAAGATACGTTAAGCATACGTCATAACCTTATTTCCTATCCACTTTTTCACTTTCTCTATCGATTTTTATATGCTTGTTATTTAGAGAGTTATCTTCGCTGTATGTTTCATCTTATCCACATATTCATAATGCGGAGGTACGTAGTGCCTTTATCTTGCCTACCTTTGGGGGAGATTAATTAACCCTTGAAAAACATACCATGAATTTAAAATTACCTCTTTTATTAGGATGCTGTTTGTTGGTTGCTACTACAACCTGTGCCGGGACTTCCGGTTCATTGGGTGAGGATGCTCCGGGAAAAAACAAAGCGGAAGTTTACATTACGACTGCCGACCGGCAACAAAGCTTTAACCACACTACTCAGAAGCTTTCCAAAGTCCCTGCATCTGAGTCCGTAATCACTATAAATCCTACGGTGCGGTATCAGGAGATGGACGGTTTCGGAGCTGCTGTTACAGGCTCTACCTGCTATAATCTGATGCAGATGACACCGGCCGACCGTGCGAAATTCCTGACCGAAACGTTTTCTGATAAAGACGGGCTGGGATTTAGTTATATCCGTATTTCTATTGGTTGTTCCGACTTCTCACTGAGCGAGTATACCTGTTGCGATATAAAAGGAATTGAGAATTTCGCTCTGCAAACTGAAGAGAAAGAATATGTAATACCTATTTTAAAAGATATTCTGGCCCTTAATCCCGCTATCAAAATATTAGGTTCTCCGTGGACATGCCCCAAGTGGATGAAGGTGAATAACCTGGAGGAAAGGAAACCATTTGATTCCTGGACAAGCGGACAACTGAATCCGGATTATTATTCTGATTATGCTACTTACTTTGTGAAGTGGATACAGGCATTCCGTGAAGAAGGTATTGAAATTTATTCCGTCACTCCACAGAATGAACCGTTGAATAGGGGCAATTCTGCTTCTTTGTTCATGGGTTGGAAAGAAGAACTGGCTTTTGTACGCGATGCCCTTGGTCCTGCTTTCAAGGCTGCCGGACTGGATACGAAGATTTATGCTTTCGACCATAATTACAACTATGATAATATGGCCGATCAGCAGGAATATCCCGTTAAAATGTATGATGATGAAGTGGCTGCTGCCTTCCTTACCGGAGCTGCTTACCACAACTATGGTGGCAGACGTGAGGAATTGAATAACATTCAGCAGAAACGTCCCGATAAAGAACTTATCTTTACGGAAACTTCTATCGGTATGTGGAATGACGGACGCAATCTGGAAAGGCGTTTGATGGAAGATATGCGTGAAGTGGCTCTTGGCACGGTAAACAATTGGTGCAAAGGCGTCATTGTCTGGAATCTGATGCTGGACGATGAACGTGGCCTCTGGCGTGAAGGTGGTTGTAAAACTTGCTACGGAGCTGTTGATATTAATCGTGGGGACTATAAGACGATGACTTACAATTCTCATTATTACATTATCGGGCATCTGTCGTCCGTAGTGAAACCGGGTGCGGTCCGTGTGGAAAGTAAAGGTGTTGACGGGAAAGGATTAATGTACTCTGCATTTGAAAATCCCGATGGAACCGTTGCTTTTGTACTTTTGAACGAGGGAAATGAGGAAACTCGCCTGACTGTAACGGATGGAAAGAATTATGTAGATTGTGTGGTGCCTGCCAAAGCAGTTGCCTCTTATCGCTGGAAGAAATAATCTTATATCATTAGAATACCATGTTGAAATCTATTTTAGTGGGTACATCCCTCTTGGCAGCTTCCCTGATATTGGGCAGTTGCGGTGAAAAGGCAGAAAAAATACAGGAACCTGCCGCGTTTGTAACGATTCAGGGGCAAGACCTGATAAAGCCTGATGGTACGAAACTCTTTATCATGGGCACCAATCTGGGCAATTGGCTGAATCCGGAAGGCTATATGTTTAAGTTCAGCAAGACTAACTCTCCCCGTTTCATCAATGAAATGTTCAGCCAACTGGTGGGACCCGACTTTACTGCTGAGTTCTGGAAAGCATTCAAAGACAATTATATTACTCGTGAAGATGTTCGTTTTATCAAGGATACAGGTGCGAATACAATCCGCCTTCCATTCCATTATAAACTTTTCACAGATGAGGATTTCATGGGGTTGACTGCCAACCAAGATGGTTTTGCCCGTGTAGACAGCGTTGTGGAATGGTGCCGTGAGGCCGATCTTTACCTGATTCTCGATATGCACGATGCTCCGGGCGGACAGACAGGTGATAATATAGATGATAGTTACGGGTATCCCTGGTTGTTTGAAAGTGAAGCCAGCCAGCAATTGTATTGCGATATTTGGCGTCAGATTGCAGACCGGTATAAGAATGAACCAGTAATTCTGGGTTATGAGCTTTTCAATGAACCCATTGCTCCGTATTTCCCGAACATGGAAGAATTGAACGGTAAACTGGAAGGCATTTATAAGAAAGGGGTGACAGCTATCCGCGAGGTAGATACGAACCATATTATTCTGTTGGGTGGTGCTCAATGGAATGGTAACTTCAAGCCGTTCACAGATTCTAAGTTTGACGATAAGATAATGTACACTTGCCATCGCTATGGAGGTGATCCTACCAAAGATGCTATTCAAGCCATAATAAACTTCCGCGACAGTGTGAACCTACCGATGTATATGGGTGAGATTGGACATAATACGGACGAATGGCAGGCTGCTTTTTGCCAGACGATGCGTGAGAATAATATCGGTTATACCTTCTGGCCGTATAAGAAGATGGATGGTTCCAGCTTTGTAGGCATTACTCCGCCGGAAAATTGGGCGAATATCCTTTACTTCTCCGAATCTCCACGCACATCTTATAAAGAAATCCGGGATGCCCGTCCCGACCAGATGATGGTACGCAAGGCTATGATGGATTTCATTGAGGCTTGCAAGCTGAAGAACTGTGTGGTGCAGGAAGGGTATATCCAGTCGTTAGGCATGAAATAATCACTAATAAACTAATTATTTATCCATATGAAAAAAGTATTATTCGGTTTGGCATTCACTGTTGCTCTTCCACTCTTGGCGCAGCAGAAACCTGTATATCTGGATGCTACCAAACCTATTGAAGAAAGAGTAGAAGATGCGTTGAAGAGGCTGACTTTGGAAGAAAAAGTAGCTATGGTACATGCGCAAAGTAAATTCAGCAGTGCAGGAGTGTCCCGTTTAGGCATTCCGGAAAACTGGATGACGGATGGTCCTCATGGTATCCGTCCCGAAGTGCTTTGGGATGAATGGGATCAGGCTGGCTGGACCAATGACTCTTGTGTGGCTTATCCGGCATTGACTTGTCTGGCTGCTACATGGAACCCTGATATGTCCCTGCTTTATGGAAAAAGTATCGGTGAAGAGGCGCGTTATCGCAACAAGAATGTCCTTCTGGGTCCCGGTGTCAACATTTACCGTACTCCGCTGAATGGACGTAACTTTGAGTATATGGGTGAAGATCCGTATTTGGCTTCCCGCATGGTGGTTCCTTATGTACAGGGTGTGCAGCAAAATGGTGTAGCTGCCTGTGTAAAGCACTATGCGTTGAATAACCAGGAAATTAACCGTCACACCACCAATGTTATAGTGGACGACCGTGCTCTTTATGAAATCTATCTGCCCGCTTTCAAGGCTGCAGTTCAGGAAGGCAAGACGTGGGCCATCATGGGGGCATACAATCTTTATAAAGGACAGCATGCTTGTCATAATCAGTATTTACTGAATGATATCCTGAAAGGTGAATGGGGCTTCGACGGTGTTGTTGTCTCTGACTGGGGTGGTGTGCATGATACGGATCAGTCCATTACGAATGGGCTTGATATGGAATTCGGTAGTTGGACGGATGGTCTTGCCAATGGCAGCAGTAATGCTTATGATAACTATTATCTGGCTATGCCCTATCTGGAACGCATTAAATCCGGGAAAGTAGCTACGAAGGAGCTGGATGATAAGGTGCGTCGCATTTTGCGCTTGAGTTTCCGTACAACAATGGATGTGAACCGTCCTTTGGGTTCCATGCTTTCTCCCGAACATTATGAGGCTGCCCGCCGCATTGGTGAAGAGGGAATTGTGCTGTTGCAAAACAAGGGATCTCTGTTGCCTATCGACTTGAATAAAGCAAAGAAAATTGCTGTTATCGGTGAGAATGCTGTGAAGATGATGACCGTAGGTGGGGGTAGTTCTTCTTTGAAAGTACAGCGTGAGTTATCTCCGTTGGATGGCATTAAGAAGCGTGTAGGCGATAAAGCAGAAGTGGTTTATGCTCGTGGTTACGTGGGAGATGCACGTGGTGAATATAATGGCGTAGTAACCGGTCAGAATTTGAAAGACGACCGTACACCGGAAGAATTGATTGCCGAAGCTGTAAAGGTAGCCGCGGATGCGGACTATGTGATCTTTATCGGCGGATTGAATAAGAGTAATAACCAGGATTGTGAAGATACAGACCGTGCCGGTCTTGGTTTGCCTTATGGACAGGATGCTGTTATCTCAGCTTTGGCAAAGGCAAATAAGAACCTGGTGGTTATTAATATTTCCGGTAATGCTGTAGCTATGCCTTGGATTGCAGAAGTTCCTTCTGTGATGCAAGCTTGGTTCCTGGGTTCGGAAGCCGGAAATTCTATTGCTGCTGTACTGATGGGGGATGCCAATCCTTCCGGTAAACTGCCTTTCACCTTCCCTGTACGTCTGGAAGATGTTCCGGCTCACAGTGTGGGTGAATATTTTGCTGAGCGTAGCAAGAAGGTGGTAGATATGAAGTACAATGAAGGAATCTTTGTTGGCTATCGCTGGGCAGATATGCAGAAGAAAGTGAAGCCATTGTTCCCCTTCGGGCATGGACTGTCTTATACAACATTTGCTTATGGAAAGCCTGCTGCCGATAAGAAAGTAATGTCTGCCGATGATCAGATCAGTTTTACTGTAACTGTGAAGAATACGGGTGACCGTGAAGGACAGGAAGTGGTACAGTTATATATCAGTGATAAGAAATCTTCTTTGCCTCGTCCTGTTAAGGAACTGAAAGGTTTCAAAAAAGTGAAATTGGCTCCGGGAGAAGAGAAAGAAGTTACATTTACTGTAGATAAGGAAGCTTTGAGTTACTTTGATGATGCCCAACATGCTTGGGTAGCCGAGCCGGGTAAGTTTGAGGCTGTGATAGCTGCTTCGGCGGCAGATATAAAAGGTATAGTGCCGTTTGAATTGAAATAGGTCATTTCATTAGTTATTATCAAAGATTATATTTGGAAAGCTGTCTCTTATACACATCTGACGCTG
>ENA-OZGG01000846-OZGG01000846.1-human-gut-metagenome-genome-assembly--contig:-NODE-846-length-10444-cov-8.331793_pt1 | contig 10444 bp, 7 predicted proteins | sample MGYA00244659_ERZ653664 | MGnify/ENA primary metagenome ERZ653664 (study PRJEB26926, sample SAMN06165233) | human gut metagenome | biome: ENVO:00009003; feature: ENVO:2100002; material: ENVO:00002003... | reverse complement strand
GAGATTGCCTCTTGTCTCGTGGGCTCGGAGATGTGTATAAGAGACAGATATTTTAGGAACAAAAAAGAAGATTTCGAATTTCACAACAATTCGGAACGGAAAGAGAGAAAAACATGGAAAAATACCTTGTTTTGGCAACCTTTATGGGGTCTGTCATCGCACTTATCTTCGCCTTCGTTACCGGCAAAAAAGTGCTGAGTTTTGACGAAGGCACCCCGCTTATGAGCAAAATTTCGCAATCTATCCGTGCGGGCGCCAACGCCTACCTGAAGCGGCAATACACCGTTGTAGGTGTGTTTTTTGCCTGTATGATCGTGGTTTTGTGCATTATGGCGGCCTTAAAGTTGCTGACTTGGTTCGTGCCCTTCGCGTTCCTGACCGGCGGTTTCTTCTCCGGCCTGTCTGGCTTCGTGGGTATGCGCATCGCCACCAAGGCCAACTGCCGCACCGCCAACGCCTGCCGCGACGGCCTGAACCGCGGCCTCCGCGTGGCCTTCTCCGCTGGCTCCGTTATGGGCTTTACCGTGGTCGGCCTCGGCCTGCTGGATATCAGCGTGTGGTTCATGCTTCTGCGCTTCGTGTTTAAGCTGGAGGCCGCTGACATTACCAGTGCCATGCTGACCTTCGGCATGGGCGCCAGCTCCATGGCGCTGTTTGCCCGCGTGGGCGGCGGCATCTTCACCAAGGCAGCCGATGTGGGCGCCGACCTGGTGGGCAAGGTTGAGGCCGGTATTCCCGAGGACGATCCCCGCAACCCCGCTGTTATCGCCGATAACGTAGGTGACAACGTGGGCGATGTGGCCGGTATGGGTGCGGACCTGTATGAGAGCTATGTTGGCTCCATCATCTCTGCCTCCGCCTTGGGCGTGGCGGCATTCAGCGATCAGGCCTTCAAGGCCATGGCTATTCCCATGGTCATGGCGGCGGTGGGCATTATCTGCTCCATCATTGGCTCTTTCTTCGTCAAGACCGAGGAGAACGCCGACCAGCGCACGTTGCTGAAAGCACTGTCCCGCGGCACCAACCTGGCGGCTATTCTGATTGCTATTATCTCCTTCTTTCTGGTGTGGGCCCTGCTGGGCATCGAGCACTGGGGACTGTATGTGGCCATTCTCTCCGGTCTGGTGGCCGGCGTGCTGATCGGCAAGGCCACGGAGTATTACACTTCTGATACCTACAAGCCGACCCAGGAGCTGAGCAGCAAGAGCCAGACCGGCTCCGCTACCATCATCATCGGCGGTCTTGGCCTGGGTATGCTTTCCACGGCGGTGCCCATCGTGATCGTGGCGGTGTGCATCCTGTTGGCGTTCTTCCTCTCCGGCGGCGCAGCCAGCACAGGCATGGGCCTATACGGCATTGCTTTGGCGGCAGTGGGTATGCTGTCCACGCTGGGCATCACCCTGGCCACCGACGCCTACGGCCCCGTGGCCGACAATGCCGGCGGTATCGCTGAGATGGCTGGCTTGGAGCCGGAGGTTCGCAAGCGCACAGACGCGCTGGACTCTTTGGGCAACACCACGGCAGCTACCGGCAAGGGCTTTGCCATCGGCTCCGCCGCGCTGACGGCTCTGGCACTGATGGCTTCCTATATCGAAAAGGTCAAGGAAGTGGGCGCGAATGTCACCTTTGAGGACTTCTCCCTGATGAACCCCGTGGTGCTGGTGGGCCTGTTTATCGGCGCGTGCCTGCCCTTCGTGTTCGCAGCGCTTACCATGAACTCCGTGGGCCGCGCGGCCCAGAGCGTGGTGCTGGAGGTACGCCGCCAGTTCCGCGAGATCACCGGCCTGATGGAGGGCAAGGCAGATCCCGACTACGCGCGCTGCGTGGATCTGTGCACCAAGGCCAGCCTGAAGGAGATGGTGCTGCCCACCGTTATCGCGGTGGTGACGCCCATTGTGGTAGGTATGATCCTGGGTTTCAAGGGTGTGGTCGGTCTGCTGGCCGGTGCCACCGTTACTGGTTTCCTGATGGCTATCTACATGGCCAATGCCGGCGGTGCCTGGGATAACGCCAAGAAGTACATCGAGGCAGGCAACTTCGGCGGCAAGGGCAGTGATTGCCACAAGGCCGGCGTGGTGGGCGACACCGTGGGCGATCCCTTCAAGGACACTGCGGGTCCGGCCATCAACATCCTCATCAAGCTGCTGAGCATGGTGTCCATCGTGTTCGCCGGTCTGATCGTGAATTACGCTATTCTGTAACGGGAAAAGGGGAAAAAGAACAAGCAGCACCCCCGGCTTCTCTCTCAGATGCGCTAAGTAATTGATTTTTTTGAACAGGCAGGCAGTGGCGTGAGCCGCTGCCTGCCTGTTCTTTTGTTGTTTTTACTATGCGACTGTGGGACTTCCTCAGGTGAGGCCATCGCTTGGAGTGAGGAGGATTGGGCCACGGCAGAACTGCCTGCCGACAATCGATTTGACTATCGGGACGTTGCAGCAGCAGGCAAACGAAAATCGCCGTGCAGAGGTCGTGTGCAGCAGTGGCTTCAGCGCATTTTCCCGTGAAACGATTCAGGAAGATGCCGCCTTCTTGACTGCTGAAGAAGCACAGGTGATTGAGGTTGTAAACGATGAGCAGAATAAACCATGCACTTTTTCGGCAGAAGACGCGCTGAAGGATATCGAGCTTCTTCCCAGAATCCTGCGGAGTTCTTATGGTGCCTACTATCTGTATGAAAAAGCTGATTGGGATGCAGCGGCTGATTCTATGTGAGACTATATCCAAAACTCCACCGCGAAGGAATCCTCTACCAATGAGTTGGGCAGCGAATTGCTGCGCGCCTACAGCTTTGTGAATGACGACCATTTCCGCGCACAATGGCCACTCCACCATTGCTGCCAGCAACGGATATCTTTACTACAACTATTTGAAAGATGTCTTTTTCTGGCAGGATGCACGGGGCTATTTCGCATGGAAAGATGACCATAAATGGTATGTTACCGCGATAAATGGCAGCGATAGGCGAAGTGAGAATAAAGCGCAACTCATCAATTTGAGAGAGCTGCGCCTTCAATTCTTGAAAGGCATAAATAGAGAAGCAAGCCGCCGCAATGGACAGTTTGCTGCCTTGCTTGATTTCAACGGACAAATCGTCCTTAAGAGTTTTTGTTGTATTATTTATAAGCGCCATAAGGAGGTACCCCAATATGGCTGAGGAAAAGAAAGTCGTCACGCTGGACGATTTTGAGCAGCGTCTGATGGTCAGCGGCCTGATGGATTTTCGGAACGATCTTCTCCGGGACGAAAAGCCCACAGAAGACATTAACGATTTGATCCTGAAGGCCATTGATGCCCCAACAAAGAAAGAGAAACGGAGAGCCGACCGTGAGGCAAGATAAGCTCTCCAAGCAGAATGTGATCCTTTATCTTTGCGGCATAATTCCGGTTGTGTGGCTCGGCCTGTTGATCGCTCCCTGCTTAAAGGATGGATTGCCCGGACTGGTTCAGCAGTTCGGATCGGTGATGCAAAACCCATTCCAGATACAGCTTTGTGAGGACAGTGTAAAAACTGTCCTCACTTTGCTTTTGGTGTACGGGATCGCCATCGGCGTCTATCTCTCCACGGAGCACAATTGCAGACGGCGAGAAGAGCACGGATCAGCTAAATGGGACACGGCTGGTTCGGTCAACAAGAAATATGCCAACAAGGATAAGACGCAAAACAAGCTGCTGACGCAAAATGTGGCCATCGGCCTGGACGGAAGAAAGCACCGCAGAAATCTGAATGTACTTGTATGCGGCGGTTCCGGTGCAGGTAAAACACGCTTCTAGGCTCACTGCTCGGAACGCATCGAAGGTGTGCTGCTTATGCCGGTAATGTCTCACCTCCCTTCGCGCCGGAAGGCAGGTCGTGGTTTCCCCTTTCACCCCTTACTGGTTTTCCAAATGGCCCTTTTGGCCATTTTTTCGGAAACTTCTCAAAAACATTTTTTTCGCGGCTCATGCTGCGCTCCTTTCGTTCTGTTCGGGTGGATATTCCTTCCAGAACGGAGGACGGTGGGGAGCGGCAGCCCGCGGCGAAAAAGTGCCGTGGATGACAAAAAGCACCTATAAAGGCTCCAAAACCTTCATAGGTGCTCAATAGGCGCAATGAAACAGCAGAAAGGGCAGGCGGGCGCAGAAAACTGCTTTCATTCCGTATTGGTCCGGTTATGCGATTTGTGCGGCGGCAAGCCGCATCAGCGACACCTCCCGTACTCTTTTGTCATAGGCTGATTTCCTTTCTGCTCAAATCGGGTAGAAATGGCGAAAGGCGGTTGTTCAAAAGAGCAACCGCCTTTCCTGACGAATGAAGCCGAAAAGGGGCGCGGGGCTATTTGCCCGCGCCCCTAAAGGTGAGCCTGTTTACTTTTCGATGCTTTGCAGCGATTGTTCCTCACGCCGCCGCCTGATCTGCCATGTGGTCAGCGCAAGGCATCCGGCAAGAGATGTGCAGAGGGAGATCCCCCACAAGCCTAACACGCTGCTGTCGCCGGTCTGCGGGGCTGTGGTCACGCGCCAGCCTGCATACACGGTCATATCCTTCGTCAGATAAACACCGGAAACCTTGTTTTTCAGGCTGCGTTCGCTGTACCAGCCGGTAAAGGTGTGGCCGCGCCAGGTGGGGACATATTGGGTCAGGTCAACGTAGGCATTGTACGTTCCCTGCACACTGGAAATATCACTGCCGCCGCCTGTTTCAAAGCGCAGCGTGTAGTAGGTGACAGGCGGATAGTAGTAGCCGCCGCCGGTATATGTCCAGTGGGCGTAGACGGTGGTTTTGGCATGGAATACGGTATCCGTCGTGACCTTCGTACCGCCGTTCTTTTCGGTGTACCAGCCGTTGAAGCTGTGCTTGCTCCGGGAGGCACTGGGCAGCGAACTTAGCTTCTGATTGGTGGTGGTCATGCTGCCGACAGAGGGCGTACCATCGCCCGCGTCAAAGGTGACGATGAACTCGGTGGGTGCAGGCGGCGTGACGGTGCGCTCGTAGCCGCAAACATCGCAGGTCGTATCCGCGTCATCGGTGTAGACGTGCGCGGCTTTGTCCTTGATGCTCTCGGGCTTCTTCGGGCAGTCATCATCGGTACATTCGTGCCAGTGGCTCGTACCGTCCTTGCGCCAGTCGCCGTAGCTGTGCTCGTGGGCGGGAGGCGCGTCCTCCCACAGCGCCTTGACTGTGATGTCAGCGTTGACGGTCACGGGGGCATTCACCGGATACTCCGTACCGTTTATCTCCCATGCCTTGAACTGCTTTCCTTCGGGCGCAATAAACTCGCACTCCGGCAGATAATACTTGCTGCCGTGCAATACCTTCTTGTCGGGCATTGCGGTGGTGACCCCCTCGGGCAGATCCTCAGGCTCGGAGCCGCCGTTAGCGTCAAAAGTGACGGTATGATCGTTGCGCTTTTCAAACGCCGCGGTGATGGTGACGTCCTCCTCCGGCTGGGCGAAGGTATAGGTATCCTCCCCAACCGCAACGACGGCGGGGGTGCCGTTGATGGACAGTGCGCTGAGCATATAGCCCTCATCGGGGGCGATGGAGAGCATCACAGGCTCGTCCTTGTAGAACAGGGGCGTGCCGTCCCCGGCGGTTTCCGTGCCATTCACCACCGTGACGCTGCCGTTTTCGCTGTCCTCCACGGTCACCCTGTAGCGCGGCGCACCCTCCACGGTCACACGGATTGCGAAATTCTTCTTCCATTCCTCTCCCGGACGCGTGATAACATCAAGCCCCGAGCGGCAGCGTTCTCCGGTACCTTCCAGAATCACCGTGCCGAGGACGGTAAAGGTCTGCTCCCGCGGGGACTGCGGATCATAGTCCTCCGGGATCTCCCACGAAACATCGACAGGGATAAAACCGGTGACGTCAGATGCAAAAACCCCGATATTGACCTTGGAGAGCTCCTCTTGCAGATCCTGTTCCCTGGAAATACGAATCGGCCGCGCAGGCGTTTCGTCCCAATGGTACTTCTCCCGCACAACCTCCAGATAGTTCCACAGAATATCGATGTCATTGTAGTAGGTTTTGTTCCCGCAGGCGTCCTCGAGGAAAATGTCGTGATGGAGGGTCACGCTGTAATCTGCCGGGATCGTATAACAGCCGTCTTCATCCGGCGTCATAAGCTCAATATTCCCGCCCGGGTATCTCTCGTGCCATACCTTGACGGGCAGCGCGTCCTCTACCCTGAACCGCAGGTCGCCCCAGTATTCCCCTTTCGTCTCCAGTTCCTTGCCGGTAGAAAGATGGATGGCCTTCGGCTTTTCGACGTCGGCGATCAGCTTCGGCGTGGAGACATAGGTCGTTCCCTTGAGGTTTTCGGCTTTTGCGTAGACATACCAGCTGCCATTTGCGTCATACTCCGCGATGTCTATGGTGGCTGTGGGAATATAGACGATCCAGACGCCCGGCTCCGGGTCCGGGTACTTGTATTCGCTCCAGTCGATTTTTCCCTGCGCATCCAGCTCCGCCAGCTCCTCCTGCGTGTAGCATACCGGTGAGCTGAAGTAGTGGCTGGGTATTACATCCGAGTTGATCTGTACAGCCACCGAATAGACGTTCTTGTCCGTTTTCTTGCTTACATCCGCAAGATAGTGCGGTTTGGCTGTATCCGCGTTGTATCCGAAGAAGTACTGACTCCGTCCCAGAATCAGCTCGACCCTCGGATACTCCGTGTTATACTCCAGCACGAGCGTCCGGCTTCTGTCGATCGGTCCTACCGGGAATCGTCCCATTTCTTTGTCATATGGAATCTCCGAATGATCCGCCTTGTCGGTCATTCGTACCGCCGCACCATCCGGCATCTTTATCGTGAGCACCAGATACTCGTTGTGCGCCAGCTCTGCCTCGGCGTATGTCGTCTGCTCATCCGGGCTTACGACTCTCACGCGGTGGCGCCGGTAGATCTTCACGGTCGCCGTGGCGGTGTTGCCCGCGTTGTCTGTCGCGACGACGGTATATTCCGCTCCCGCGTCATTGTTGCCGCCGTCGGGTGCGGGAAGAGAATAGAAAGAGTCTACTGCCTGCTCCACACCGTTGATGGTCACGGACTTGACGCCGGAGGACGCTTCGCCGCTCTTCGCTGGATCGCTCACGGTGAAGGTATACGCGCCCGGTCTTCCAACGATGACATCCTCGACGGTGTAGCTCTCGCCGTCATTCAAAACCTCCAGCACCGGCGCTGCCGTGTCCTTTTCCAGCAAATGATCGCACACGGCACAGTGCTTCTCCTGCACGCCCCAGTCACCGGGGATGTGCTTTCCGTTTTGCTTGGACATCTCCGCCGCCGGGTCGCGCGCCTGACAATCCTTATTCCTGCACGCCCAGATGTGGCATGACTGCCGGTTTACCCAGCCGAAGTCGTGATTTCCGTTGCAGGGGTCGTCGATCACTGTCATTTCCAGCACGTTGATCGCCCAGCCGTAGTTTTGTACATACGGAAGTGTCAGCAGCTGCATGTCGATGAGCCCATTCTCATCAGGGATCAGGGTTTCATAAAGGTTCCAGAAGTAAGAATATTCGTCATCGCGGCTGAGGGCGCGCGCCTCCAGCTTCAGCTGCACCAGCTTTCCCTTGTATGAGCCGATCCGGATCTGATCGTTCGTCGCGATCGACGGATCCGTCACGAGCTCCTCCGTATCGTAAACAATGTCGCCGAAGCCGATTGCCGACGCGCTCGAGTTGGTGACGCGGTATAGGGTCGACAGGTTCAGGGTAGCGTCGGTGATGGTGATGTTCTTTCCGTGGCACCAGCGGCCGCCGCCTATCGCCGCGCCGTAGTGTCCTGTCGCCGACACATGGCCGCCGGTGATGGTGATGTCATGAGCGGGAACATACTGACCTCCGCCGATGCCCGCGCAGTTGTATTGGCCGCGGGCGCTTACCCGTCCGCCGGAGATGACGATATCGCTCGCCGCGTTGATTCCGTCCATGTCCTGTCTCGTCGTCCAGCTGCCGCCGCCGATGCCCGCGCCGGTTGCCCCGCCTTGCGCGTCGATATTGCCGCCATAGATATAGATATGGCTGCCGCGCCCCTGAAAGCCTCCGCCAATTCCGGCCGCAAGCCTGCCGCCGCTGGCGTTTACCGTGCCGGAGTAGAAGTACAGACGCTCTCCGGCGCCTCCATGGATGGCGTTTCCAGAGTATCCAGAGTGTCCCCAGCTGCCGGCTCCTATGCCCGCGCCGTACTCGCCGCCGGTGGCATTGATGGTGCCGCCCCAGTAGTCGGGATTGCTCTGAGAGCCAAAGTGCATATTGACGCCGTGGCCGTACATATCCATGTTAAACATAGGGTCCCCGATATTGCGGATCGCCCAGCTCCCTCCGATGCCCGCCGCTCTGTAGCCGCCCTTGCAGGTCACCGTGGTGCCGGTGCGCGCCAGCACATACAGCTGCCCCTCGCTGCGGTTTTTCTGGATCGCCGCGCGGCCGTCGGCGCCTTGCAGGGAGCTGTTCTTGCCGATGAAATAGATATATGCCGAAGCCTTTTTGTTCAACTCTATGGCCGGCCCCTTGGAACTGGGACTCATCTCGATATTTACGCCGTCAATAAATACGTGCGGCGCGGTTTTATCTCCCTTGATGAATATCTTCTTATCCCATGCCCATGTGTCCCTGAGCTTATCGGGAACGGACGAGTAGATATAGTAGCTCCTACTGTCCTTAATGGATATGTCCGATGTCCGGTTGTACACGTCAATGCTCACGTCGTACTTTGGTATGGTATCCATCGGCCCGTCCGCTGCCAATACTGTTGTCGGAAGCATGGTCAGCACCATGCAGCACAGCAGCAGGATGCTGCGTATTCGTTTCTTCATTGGCTTTTCTCCTCCTGTTCGTGTCGGGTGAGCTTGTCCGCCCCGTCTTTTTTCTGGTTTTCTCTGTTTCTGAGCCGGAAGCACAGCGCGGTGATCGCCGCCGCCGCTGCAAAGGAGACAACGGCCACCAGCACATAGCCGCCCGCGTCCTTCCGCAGCAGCATCGCGCCGAACGCGCCCCATGCCTCCGGGTGCCCCGGCCCAACGACCGTGCCCGCTGTCTGCATCAGTGCCGCGCACAGCAGCATACACGCGGCGCTCAGTCCATAGATGCCGCGCTGCCGTTTTCGGCGGGTGTTTTTCCGCACCCGCTGCTTGACGAGCGTGACCCGTCTTGCGGTATCGTACATTTCGTTTGAACCCCCTTTCCGGTTTGTCTGAAACTGTGGTCTAAAAACCCTTTCACTTATATAGGTACAAAAAATCGAAAAAACTCTCACCCAAAACGCAAAATTTTTCAAAAAATTTTGAGAGCCGCCAAAAAGCAGCTCTCAAGGGGTGAATGTTCGGTTATTCCCTCTGCGACAAGCGGAAAGCGGACAGCTTTCCCGCCGCCACCAGTAGCACCGGCAGGGCGTAAGCGATGTGCTGCGCCGCGCCGCCGTGGGCAATGAGCAGATTGTAGATAGCGTGGAGGGTGATGGCCGCGCCCAGCAGGCCGCAGGTGCCTGCGATCTTCAGCCACGTCCGCCGCCACGTGTATGCAAGGCCGCCGCCCACGATCAGACCGCAGAGCACGTGCATCGCTCCCGTGCCGAAGCCACGGAAGAAGATGAAGGAGAAGCGGTCCGCGCCGTTTTGGATGAGATAGCAGACGTTTTCAAAGGTGGCGAAGGCGAGGGCAATCGTGATGGCGGCGGGCTTGATTTTATCTCCCTCCGGCTCGAACACCAGAAGATAGAACACCAGCGGCAGCAGCTTCATCATTTCCTCCACCACCGGCGCGATCTCCGCCGTGGCGGCAAGGGCATCCGCCTGACACACCGCCGCGAGGAAGGTGTTGATATAGGCCGAGAGCAGGCACACCCCCATTCCGGCAATGCAGAACAGGAAGAAGCGGAGCTGCCGCCTGCCCATGCACAGAGCGGCCACCAGCAGGGGAGATACCATGCAGAGGAAGATGTTTTCAATATAGGTCATGTTTCCACCGCCCTTCTCGTGGCGAGCAGCAGCCCCAGAATCGCAAGCGTCAGCAGCATATCGCACCAGAAGGTTGGGCTGGCCGGTGAGGTATCCGGCCAAAAGCAGCCCGCCGTCCAAAGCAGATACTCCGCGAACGCAAAGCACAGCACGCCGATGTGAAACCACCGCATATTCCGCGCTGCGCCCATCTGCGTTTTCGCATAGGCAAGCCCTCGAATGGCGCAGAAGGAGAGCCATATCATCATGCCGCACCAGATCAGGTTGGAGAGAATGTCCCCGAAAGTGCAGTAGAACGCCAGCAGCGGCACGCCGAACGCAGGCGCAAGCCATGCCCTGCGGCAACGGAAACTGCGCTCATTTGTTCCGGTCAGCGTAGCCTGCAAAATGCGCAGGAAAATTACACTGGCCACCCAGCCGAACTCCGACACATAAAAGACCCGCGGCGTGGTATCGAACAGCAGCAGATACAGCGTCCAGTAGAGCGCACCGAGGGCAAAGCAGCCGT
>ENA-OZGG01000830-OZGG01000830.1-human-gut-metagenome-genome-assembly--contig:-NODE-830-length-10532-cov-8.152238_pt1 | contig 10532 bp, 8 predicted proteins | sample MGYA00244659_ERZ653664 | MGnify/ENA primary metagenome ERZ653664 (study PRJEB26926, sample SAMN06165233) | human gut metagenome | biome: ENVO:00009003; feature: ENVO:2100002; material: ENVO:00002003... | reverse complement strand
AAATTATGTAACAGAAAATTTATAAAATATATAATATTGATCATTCTTGGTGTTATTCTGACTGTCTGTTCTTTTTATGAACTTGTGGATGATTATTTTGGTGGTCTAGGCTGCGGTTGTCTGGCTGCCGGCATCCTCCAGCTGATACGCTGTTTCAGGTACTGCTCCGATGAAGGCTATCGGGAAAAAACAGACATCAGCCAACAGGACGAACGCAACCACTATCTTTCCCTGAGAGCCTGGTCCTACAGCGCCTATCTGTTCGTGATCATTGGTGCCGTTGCCAGCATTGCCTTCCGGATTGCAGGACTGAATGCCTATTGTCTTTTTGCTGCCTTCAGTATCTGCACTATCCTGATTTTATATGTGATCTGCTATTTCGTATTTCGGGCAAGATACTAAAAGATCTGCTGGCAGATTTCCTCTGCCAGCAGATCTTTTCTGTATTTCTATTTATCTTTATTTGTCCTGTCCGGGTTTTACATTGATCCACTTCAGATAGGCATTGATAAACAGATCGATTCCCCCATCCAGAACAGCATCCACATTTCCGGTTTCTGCCTCTGTCCGGTGATCCTTTACCATAGTATAAGGCTGCAATACATAGGAACGGATCTGGTTTCCCCAGCCAATCTCCTTCACTTCGCCTCTGATATCAGAAAGCTTCTCTGCATTGGCTTCCTTCTGCAGCATATACAGCTTGGCCTTCAGCATCTGCATCGCCTTGTCCTTATTCTGGAACTGGGAACGCTCATTCTGACACTGTACTACGATTCCGGTAGGAATGTGGGTAATACGGATAGCCGATGATGTCTTGTTAATATGCTGTCCACCGGCTCCGCTGCTTCGATAGGTATCAATCCGGAGGTCATCCTCGTTGATCTCCACATCCAGATTCTCCTCAATATCCGGCATAACATCCAGTGATACAAAGGAGGTCTGTCGTTTTCCCTGTGCATTGAACGGGGAAATACGCACCAGTCTGTGTACTCCCTTCTCTGACTTCAGATAGCCATAGGCATTAATTCCATTTACCTGAAAGGTAACGGACTTGATCCCGGCCTCCTCACCGTCAAGGTAATCCAGTACTTCTACACTAAAGCCCTTCTTTTCCGCCCATCTGGTATACATACGATAAAGCATGCCGCACCAGTCACAGCTTTCTGTACCACCGGCACCGGCATTCAGCTTAAGAATCGCATTGTAGCTGTCATATTCATCAGAAAGCAGGGTACTGATCCGGATATCCTCAAAGGTCTTTATAAACTCATCCAGCTCATTTCGGATATCGGCTGCCAACTCCTGATCTTCCTCTTCATTACCCATTTCAATCAGGGTCATGATGTCGTCATACTGATCTCTTAAATGATCCATGGTTTCCACAAGATCCTTTAAGTTTTTCAGCTCTTTCATCTTGGTATTGGATACTTCCGGGTTGTCCCAGAAGCCGGGCGCTTCCATCTCACGCTCCAGTTCTTCGATCTTCTTTGACTTATTAGCCAAGTCAAAGTGAATCCCTCACTTCCGCTAAAGGGGTCTCATATGCCTGAAGTTCTGTCTTCATCTGGTCTAATTCTACCACTTAACGTTCACCTCTTTCTTATTTTAAATTCTTTATCACAAGCCTGATCAGGCTTTGCGTCCACAGCACTGCTTGTATTTCTTACCACTTCCGCAGGGGCAGGGGTCGTTAGGATAAATCTTAGCGTTTTCTCTCTTTACAGGTGCCTTTCCAAGAGAATCATCCTTATTGGTACCGGTCACCTTAGCTACCTCTTCCCTCTCTACCTTCTGCTCTACACGTACATGGAACAGGACACGGACAGTCTCTTCCTTAATATTCTGGGTCATCTCATCAAACATGTCATAACCGCTTCTCTTGTACTCTACAAGCGGGTCTCTCTGTCCATATGCCTGCAGACCGATTCCCTGGCGGAGCTGTTCCATATCATCAATATGATCCATCCATTTCCGGTCAATCACCTTAAGCAGGATCACACGCTCCAGCTCTCTGATGGCCTCCGGCTCCGGGAACTCTGCTTCCTTTGCCTCATAAAGCCTGACAGCCTCTTCCTTCAGCTGCTGCTTCAGCGCATTCTTCTTCGGTGTGTGGATTCTTCCACGGTTCACCGGCTTTAACGGGATAGTCGGAAGAAGCAGGGTGTTGAGTTCTTCCAGATTCCACTCATCGAAGTCTGTATCATCTCCGATGGAAATATCTACCGCATTTTCTGCAATATCAGTGATCATCTTGTAGATTGCATCACGCATGCTCTCTCCATCCAGTACACGGCGTCTTTCTTCATAGATGATCTCTCTCTGCTCATTCATAACCTGGTCATATTCAAGCAGATTCTTTCTGATGCCAAAGTTATTGCTCTCGATCTTTTTCTGGGCAGATTCAATGGCATTGGTCAGTGCCTTATGCTCAATTTCCTGCCCTTCCGGAATACCCAGTGTATTAAACATATTGATCAGACGTTCAGATCCGAACAGTCTCATCAGGTCATCTTCCAGTGAAATATAAAATTTGGATTCTCCGGGATCGCCCTGACGACCGGAACGTCCACGGAGCTGATTATCAATACGTCTGGATTCATGACGCTCTGTACCGATGATCTTCAGACCACCAGCGGCTCTTGCTGCATCATCCAGCTTGATATCCGTACCACGTCCTGCCATGTTGGTAGCAATCGTAACTGCTCCGTGTACACCGGCATCTGCTACGATCTCTGCTTCCAGTTCATGGAACTTTGCGTTCAGCACCTTATGCTGGATACCCTGCTTGGAAAGCAGACGGCTCAGTTCTTCAGATGCATCGATATTGATGGTACCAACCAGTACAGGCTGACCCTTTTCATGAGCCTCCTTGACAGCCTCCACAATGGCATGGAGTTTTTCTTTCTTTGTCTTATAAACAGCATCCTGCTGATCGATTCTGGCGATTGGCCTGTTGGTCGGAATCTCTACAACGTCCATGCCATAAATATCACGGAACTCCTTCTCTTCTGTCAGGGCAGTACCGGTCATACCTGCCTTCTTATGGAACTTGTTAAAGAAGTTCTGGAAGGTAATGGTCGCCAGTGTCTTGCTTTCTCTCTTGACCTTTACATGCTCCTTGGCTTCAATCGCCTGATGGAGACCGTCAGAATAACGACGCCCCGGCATGATACGACCGGTAAATTCATCAACGATCAGTACCTGATCATCCTTGACCACGTAGTCCTGGTCACGGAACATCAGGTTGTTGGCACGCAGTGCCAGATTGATATTATGCTGGATCTCTATATTTTCCGGATCAGCCAGGTTCTCGATCTGGAAGAAACGCTCTACCTTGGCAACACCCTGGGCTGTCAGGTTCACGATCTTGTCCTTTTCATTGACAATAAAGTCGCCCGTCTCTTCTCTTTCAATGCCCATGATGGCATCCATCTTGGACAGGTCTTCCATATCTTCACCACGCTGCATCTGCCTAGCGAGGATATCACAGACCTCATAAAGCTTGGTTGACTTGCCGCTCTGTCCGGAAATGATAAGGGGTGTTCTTGCTTCATCGATCAGGACGGAGTCAACCTCATCAATGATCGCATAATTCAGTTCACGAAGAACAAGCTGTTCCTTATAAATGACCATATTATCACGCAGATAGTCAAACCCAAGCTCATTGTTTGTCACATAAGTAATATCACAGGCATAAGCTGCTTTTCTTTCATCCTGCTTCATGCTGTTCAATACAACACCTACGCTGAGTCCAAGGAATTTATGTACCTCTCCCATCCATTCCGCATCACGCTTTGCCAGGTAGTCGTTCACAGTAACAACATGAACACCTTTTCCTTCCAGCGCGTTCAGGTAAGCAGGAAGCGTAGATACCAGTGTCTTACCTTCACCGGTCTTCATCTCGGCAATACGTCCCTGATGCAGGATAATACCACCGATCAACTGAACACGGAAATGCTCCATATTAAGGACACGCTTCGCAGCTTCCCTGACCGTTGCATATGCCTCTGGAAGAATATCATCCAATGTTTCTCCTGCAGCAAGTCTCTTTTTAAATTCTTCTGTTTTTCCTTTTAATTCTTCATCAGAAAGACCCTGCATGGAAGGGCGGAGATCTTCAATCGCCTGTACAATCGGCTCTATCCTCTTCAGTTCTCTTTCACTATGGGTGCCAAAAATTTTCTGCACAAAATTCATATCTGTACCATTGCCTTTCTCTCCGATCCTGTGAAAACGGTAAATCCTGTCCTCTCTCATCCTGACCGGAAAAGTTTTCCTCTCACTGAGGCAAAAAACTGCAATTTTTATTGTAACAGATTCCTTTCGTTTATTCAACTGCCACTCTGTGAAGAACACATAAGGATTCCTGAAATTTTTATAAAATTTATACTCATAACAGGAAATTTGTCATCTTTACACTTGCTCCCTGCCATCACCTGTGTTATACTCGCTTCATTCCCACCCGTTTCCGGGATTCAGGGAAGATCATGTTGATTCTATTATTTTTATCTTATGGCACTTCGCCTAATGTTTTCAGAACAGGTCTGCATGATGTAACTATTCACTTTTGTTTTTGGATATAATAGCAACAGCTTTCAGACCACCATGGTCTCGTCTATTCTGCATCCAAAAACACACGTCTATTTCACATAAGGAGGGCTGTCTATGGCCACAAATCTACTAAAATCTTATTTTCCAATGATCCAGAGCAGGGAGGAAATTCTCCAGCGGATCTATACAAGCCCAAGAATGCAGCAGCTTTTTGAAAACTGGACTGTCCTGCAGCAGAAGGAATTCCTCGATTTCTGCTCCGGTGCCAGAGGCATCAAGGTTCTGTATGACTCCTTCTTCAAGGAGGTCATGAACCCGGAGTATGACCCTGCCAGACTGGAATCCTTCCTAACCGCCCTGCTAAACCGCAAGGTCAGGATCAAAGAGGTGCTTCCCAATGATTCCACCAGACTTTCTGACGAAAGCTCCCTGCTGATCACAGACATTATCGTTGAACTTGAGGACGGCTCTCTTGCAAATATCGAAGTCCAGAAAATCGGTTACGCTTTTCCTGGAGCAAGGTGTGCCTGCTATTCCTCAGATATGCTCCTGCGCCAGTATAAACGGGTAAGACAACGCTCCATAGCTCCAAAGTATCCTTCGATTCCGGACTTTCCATGGATCTTCTGCAGGATTATATTTTTATAAGTCTTGACATTTTCCGTTCAAAAATGCACAATAAAAAGGTAACTACATTGTTGGAAGCCTGGATGATATTTCTATCTATAGATGACCCGGATGAAATTATCCGACTTATCACCAGCTTCCCACAGTTCAAGCCAATGTATGAGACACTCTATCAGATGTGCCGGAATGTGGAGAATATTATGGGTTTCTTTTCTGAGGAATTACGGGAAATGGACAGGAATACTGTCAGATATATGATCGATGAACTGCAGAAGGAAGTGGATGTACAGAATGCCACAATTGCAGAGAACACGGCTGTTATTGCTGAAATGAATGCTGCTATTGCTGAAAAAGAGTCTCTGATCGCTGAAAAAGACTCTGCCCTCGCCGAAAAAGACTCTGCCCTCGCTGAAAAAGACTCTGCCCTCGCCGAAAAGGACTCTCTTCTCTCCAAAAGCGCTGCCACTATTGCTGCTCTGCAGGCAGAATTATCCAGACTTAAAAATTTATGATCCTGTAAGAAAAATCCTGCTTGCAGGATTCTCCGCCTGCGTTGGGTCGCTTTAAGTGACATCTACCCTTTTGCCGCAGTGCGATCCAGTCCGGCAGATAATCTGCCGGACTGCTCTTTATCATTCTGATCTAAAACTCATTCCCAGGAAACTTCGGAATCCCGGCAAATCCCTTTGCCAGATCCTCATCTGTCGGAATATAATCCACCATCTCTCCATTATTGAAGCGTTCATAAGCCATCATATCAAAGTAACCTGTTCCGGTAAGTCCAAAGAGGATTGTTTTCTCTTCTCCGGTCTCCTTGCATTTCAGTGCTTCATCGATCGCCACCTTGATCGCATGGGAGCTTTCCGGTGCAGGAAGGATGCCTTCTACTCTTGCGAACTGCTCTGCTGCCTTAAATACCGCTGTCTGCTCCACACTCATGGCTCTCATGTATCCATCATGATAAAGCTGTGACAGGATAGAGCTCATGCCATGATAGCGGAGTCCGCCTGCATGATTCGGTGCCGGGATAAAGCCGCTTCCCAGTGTGTACATTTTCGCCAGAGGACATACCTTTCCTGTATCACAGAAATCATATACAAATTTTCCTCTCGTAAGGCTTGGGCAGGAGGCCGGTTCCACTGCGACAATATCATAATCTGCCTCACCTCTTAGCATTTCACCTGCAAAAGGAGAGATCAGCCCACCAAGGTTTGATCCTCCACCAGCACATCCAATGATCATATCCGGTTTGATTCCATATTTATCCATAGCCGCCTTGGCCTCCAGACCGATCACTGTCTGGTGAAGCAGTACCTGGTTCAGTACAGATCCCAGTACATAACGATAACCCTCTTTGGAGATTGCTGCTTCTACTGCCTCAGAGATTGCACATCCAAGACTGCCTGTTGTTCCGGGGAATTCCCTCAGGATCTTTCTTCCTACCTCTGTTGTTTCTGAAGGAGAAGGTGTCACCTTCGCCCCGTAGGTTCTCATAACCTCTCTTCGGAAGGGCTTCTGTTCATAAGAGCACTTTACCATATATACATTACAGTCAAGATCCAGATAGGCACAGGCCATGGAAAGCGCTGTTCCCCACTGACCGGCTCCGGTCTCTGTAGTCACACCCTTAAGTCCCTGCTTCTTGGCATAATAAGCCTGCGCAATGGCTGAATTCAGCTTATGACTTCCACTGGTATTATTTCCTTCGAACTTATAATAAATCTTTGCCGGTGTCTGCAGCTTTTCCTCCAGACAGTAGGCTCTGACAAGCGGTGAAGGACGGTACATTCTGTAAAACTTACGGATTTCATCCGGAATTTTAAAATAGGGAGTGGTGTCATCCAGCTCCTGTTTGCAAAGCTCATCGCAGAAGATTCCTCTCATCTCTTCAAATGTCAGGGGCTTTTGCGTGCCTGGATTTAATAATGGCGCCGGCTTATTCTTCATATCCGCCCGCACGTTATACCAGCTGTCTGGCATTTCATTTTCTTCCAAATAAATTTTGTAAGGAATGTTATTCTTATCACTCATCTTATCAGATTCTCCTTTTCCCCTCTGTTGTTTAACTCATTTTATACCAGTATACAATTTTCTGTCAATCTGTGTCAAAGGCTGATCCATTTCGATTTTTCTTTTTCAGCTTATGGAAGCCAGCCTGCATTCCTTCAGGATCTGCAATAGCTCCCTCATATCCTCTTCTCTGGTTGCCCAGCTTGTACAGAAGCGGCAGACCACATGGTTTTCATCTACTCTGGCAAAGAGATCATAGCCTGCTCCCTTCGCTGTCAGTGTATCTGCCTCCTGATCAGTCAGCACAAGAAACTGCTGATTGGTCGGAGAATCCAGATAAAAGGTATAGCCCATATCCTTCAGTTCCCTTTTCAGCATCTCTGCCATGTCGATGGCATGTGCACTGATCTTAAAATAAAGTCCGTCCGTAAATAAGGTATCAAACTGTACACCAAGCAGTCTTCCCTTGGCCAGCATGGCACCACGCTGTTTGATCTTTGTAATAAAGTACTTCGGCTCATTCCCCTTTGGAAATACGACTGCCTCTCCGCAAAGTGCCCCAACCTTGGTACCCCCTATATAAAAGACATCGCAGAGTCTGGCAAGCTCCGGCAGGATCAGATCGGCTGCCGCGCTCATCAGTCCGTAGCCGAGCCTTGCCCCATCTACATAAAGAGGAATCTGATATTCCCTGCACACCTGATAAATATCCGTCAGTTCCTTTTTCGTATACAGGGTTCCGTATTCTGTGGGATAAGACAGATATACCATTCCCGGGATCACCATATGCTCATGGGAAGGATCCTTATAAAAATTCACCAGGTAATCCTTCAGGTCAGGTGCTTTCATCTTCCCCTCATATGCAGGAAGTGACAGCACCTTATGCCCTGTGTATTCAATAGCACCCGCTTCATGCACATTCACATGACCCGTATCCGCTGCCAGCACTCCCTCACAGCTTTGCAGCATCGTAGAGATCACTACTGCATTGGTCTGTGTCCCTCCTACAGTAAAGAATACGCTTCCTTCCGGACATTCACAGGCTGCCCTGATCTTCTCTGCAGCGCTGATACAGTAGGGATCGTTCTCATATCCCGGCATCTTTTCCAGATTGGTTTCTGTAAGCCTCTGCAGGATCTTCTCATGGGCTCCCTCCAGATAATCACATGTAAATAAAAGCATTTATTCTCTTTCCTCCTGTTCTTCCGTTTATCCGTAAAAAAGAAGACACAGCTTAGACCACTGTGTCCTCTGTATTTTCCTGTTTTCCTGCTCCGGAACGGATTAATATTCCATTGCCTTTTCTTCGCCGTTTAATACACGGAGCGCACCCTGTGCCAGGGCAAGCAGCTCATCTTCTCCGGGATATACGGTGAATGGAGCAATAAATCCGGCTCTCTCTTCCATCTTGTCAACAACTGCCTTATTGTAAGCAATACCACCGGTAACGATGATCGCATCTACCTTGCCCTTTAATACGCAGGACATGGAACCGATATTCTTACATACCTGAAGGATAAATGCTTCTCTTACTTCATCAGCATGTGTATCACCTTCATCGATCATTTTGGCAACATCACGCATATCATTGGTTCCAAGATATGCATTGAATCCGCCGCCGCCAACGATCTTCTTGTAAACTTCCTTCTCGGTATATTCACCTGAGAAGCACATCCTGATCAGTGCACCTGAAGGAACAGCCCCGGCTCTCTCCGGTGAGAAAGCACCGTCTCCATCAAGGGCATTGAATACATCAATGACACGTCCCTTTTCATGGGCACCTACGGAAACACCACCACCCATATGTACTACGATCAGATTCAGGGATTCATAGGGAACTCCCTTCTCCTTCGCATATCTCTTGGCTACAGCCTTCTGGTTCAGGGCATGGAACACGCTGGTTCTTGGAAGCTCCGGCACACCTGAGTATCTTGCGATAGGCATAAGCTCATCTACTACGACAGGGTCAACGATATAGGAAGGAACACCGATCTCGTCCCCGATCTCTCTTGCCAAAATACCGCCAAGATTGGATGCATGCTGTCCCTGCTTACCGATCTTCAGGTCATGAAGCAGATCATCACTGACTGCATAGGTACCACCCGGGATCGGCTTTAACATACCGCCACGGCCTACAATTACCTGCAGGGATCTGATATCAAAGTCCTTCTCCTTCAGCAGGTCAAGAATGATCTGCTTACGGAAATCCTTCTGGTCTACGATAGACGCATACTGTGCGATCTCTTCGGTAGAATGACGAAGGGTTTCTTCAAATAACAGGGTTTCATCTTCGAATACACCGATCTTGGTGGAAGTAGAACCCGGATTGATGATTAAGCTCTTAACTGACATGATTTACCTCCTACTGATTCTTTTTCATTTCTTCTGCTACCACTGCAGCAAGTGCAATGGAATTTACCTTGGTTTCAAATGTGTCAGAACGGGATGTCAGGATAACAGGAGCCTTGGTTCCTGTCAGGATACAGCCATTCTTTACCTTTACAAGATGAACGATTGCCTTGTATACCAGATTTCCTGCATGGATATCGGGGAAAAGAAGGATATCGGCATCACCTGTGATCTTACGGTCCATGGCACCCTTTTCTTCTGCTGCTGCCCTGTCAATGGCAATATCAAGAGAAAGCGGTCCGTCTACGATACAGTCCTTGATCTCGCCTTCCTCGTTCATTCTTGTCAGCTCTGCCGCCTCTACGGTAACAGGCATCTTGGGATTTACTACTTCTACCGCTGCAAGGGGAGCTACCTTCGGACACTCTACGCCGCAGGCCTTTGCTACCTCTACAGTATACTTAATGATAAACTTCTTATCCTCCAATGTGGGGTAAGGCATAAATGCAACATCTGTAAAGAAAAGCAGACGGTCGATCCCGGGAATCTCAAATACACACACATGGGAAAGAGGCTGTCCGGTACGAAGCCCGACCTCCTTGTTCAGTACGCTCTTTAAGAAAGTCTTGGAATCCAGAAGACCCTTCATATACATATCTGCCCTGCCATCGTGTACAAGAGAAACTGCTTTTAAAGAAGCCTCTACTACATCAGGCTCATTGATGATTTCATATTCATCCATATTCATGGAAAGGGAGGCTCCGATCTCACGGATCTCAGCTTCATTACCAACCAGAATCGCATCTGCAATACCGCGTTCCTTTGCAGCCTTAACTGCCTCCAGCACAGCCTTATCCTGTGCCACTGCAACGGACAGAATCTTCTTACTGCACTCTGACACCTTGGACAATAAATCATCAAAATTCTTGCTCATTTGTTCACACCCTGTCTCTTATACACATCTGACGCTGCCGACGATACTCCTTGTGTAGATC
>ENA-OZGG01000827-OZGG01000827.1-human-gut-metagenome-genome-assembly--contig:-NODE-827-length-10564-cov-11.321819_pt1 | contig 10564 bp, 9 predicted proteins | sample MGYA00244659_ERZ653664 | MGnify/ENA primary metagenome ERZ653664 (study PRJEB26926, sample SAMN06165233) | human gut metagenome | biome: ENVO:00009003; feature: ENVO:2100002; material: ENVO:00002003... | reverse complement strand
TTTGCGGGACTTTTTTCGTTTTTTCTATTGACTTTTGTTTGCAGGACTCCGATTTTTGTTGACATGGCTGCGCGGATGATGTAGACTAATTGCAATATTGGTTAGACATTTAGCTTGAGTCTATCATAACAGAGGTAGCATATCCCGTCAACGCTGTCGAGCATTATTTACAATTAGTCCATAATTGGAGGGTGTTATGTGGTACTGTAAAATGTATTTCCCCGGAAGGCATGAGGTCATCGAGAGCGATGCTTTCGGTACACAGGGAGCGCCGTCGCAGCGAAAGGCATTTCCCTTTTTGGAGTCGCTGCTGTCCTTCACCGAACTGGACATCGGGAAGGTTGCCGCCGCGCTGCGGTGTATCTCCGACGACTTGGAGAGCCTCGACCGTGAACGTGTGACCAACGCTATAGTCAAGCTGGGTGGGCTGGCGGAAACACACAGCTTCTTTCGCGTGCTGTATACCAAGTGGTTCTACCTTCATTCCAAGGGTTTTAAGAACAACGGAGAGAAAGTAACCTGTGCGTTAGACGAGTTACGGACACTGCCGGAGGAGCTGCCGCTGTACCAAAAGCAGATCCAGCGGTTCTTTGAGTTGGTACTGGATATAGACAAAGCCGGGCGCGAGCTCAGCCGGCAAGTCATGCGGTATTATCACTTCGACCAGCCCGACCAGCCCAGCGACCCGAAGTTGTTTCCGTTCTGCCTGCTGACCACGCGCTTTGAGCCGGTGGATGGCGATACTTGCGCGCCGGTGCTGTACGCGAACACCGTGGCGGATATGATCAGCTATTCTTTGCAGACTTGCGTGGAGCGCAATATCACCGTGCGTCGCTGCAAAAACTGCGGGCGGTACTTTGCCCAGACAGGCCGCGTCAGCGCGGAGTACTGCGACCGCACACCACTCGACGGTCAGTCCAGCTGCCGTGCGATGGGTGCATTCCAGCAGTGGACGCTGAAGCAGGCGGACGACCCGGTGTTCAAGGTCTACCGCAGGGAGTACAAGCGACGCTTCGCGTGGATCAAGGCCGGGCGTATCAGCGACAGCGAGTTTTACGCGTGGAGCGAGCAGGCCAGAGAGCAGAAAAAGAAATGCGACGAGGGAATTATCACTGCGGAACAGTTCCAGCAGTGGTTGAAGGAGTCGTAGACAAGTAGAGGGCAGACCGAAGAAAGAGGCCAGCGAAACCGGAAAACTGCCGCGAGTCGAGTTTATCGAGTGGTTAAAGGAAGAAGAGGTGTGACCGATAGTCACACCTCTTCTTGTGTTGCAAAAAGTAAGCAATGAGCGCACATTTAGGAAATGGCAAAACTCGTTTTCTTAATATGGCGAGTCATAATAAAAGTCTAAGAGCCCACAAGCAAAGACGATACACCATGGAGGCGGCGTATCTGGTGTATAGCAGCTACATAGCCGCGTTGGGCGAAAAGCTGCGCAGGGCGCGGCAGGGGATGTTCCCCTGCCAGGCCTTGCGCAGCTTCTCCTTTTTACTCTTTCAATCCACGGGAATACCCGACCCGCACAGTATGGCATAGCATACAAAAAAAGTCAATGTTTTTTGTTATTTATCCTTATTACTGAAGTCTTTACAAGCCTCAGCGAGTGTGGTATGGTTAAAGCATCAACATATGCGCGTTAAAAAATATATGACAGGATGTGATCGCCATGTATCCTGCCCATATCCGCGAAACCGGAGAGCGGCAAACCGTCCAGGAGCATTGCCGGAACACGGCGGCGCTGGCCGCAACCGCACTGCGGCCACTGGGTCTGGAAAAAAGCGCCTATCTGGTCGGTCTGCTCCACGACGCCGGAAAAAACAAACAGGAGTATGCGCAATACCTTTCGGAGGCTGTCAGCGGCGGGAACGCCGTCCGTGGCAGTGTCAACCATACCTTCGCCGGCGTGCGCCTTCTGCTGGATCGTTGGCACGGCGGCTGCGGTACGTTCTCCTATTTCGACGTGACCGCAGAGCTGCTGGCCTTTGCCGTTGGCTCACATCACGGCCTGTTTGACTGTATCGACCCCCAGCAGCATAGTGGCTTTTTTCATCGCCAGACCAAGGAGGGGATCTTTTACGATGAATCCCGACAGGGCTTTTTGGCGGAGGTTGCTGACGAGGAGGAGCTGGAGCATCTGTTCCGCGACGCCGTCCGGGAGATGGCCCCCATGCTGGATCGGCTGGCGGCTCTGTCCACCCAAGCGGATGACAATGAGGCGGATCGGGAGACCGCATTTTATATCGGTCTTCTGGCTCGGATGCTCCTGTCCGCCGTGATCGAGGGGGATCGCACGGACACCGCCGCTTTTATGGATGGGATAGAACTGCCCGTGTTCCCAGAGGATATGCGGCCAATCTGGGCAGAACGGCTGGCGTTTATGGAGAAGAAGCTGGCGGCATTCCCGCGAAAAACGCCCATTGATCTGGCGCGCCACACCATCTCCGACACCTGTGCCGCCGGTGCCGCCCGGCCCGGAGGTGTCTACCGCCTGAATGTTCCCACCGGCGGCGGAAAAACGCTGGCCAGTCTCCGCTTCGCATTGACCCACGCGGCAAAGTGGAACTGCTCTCGAATTATCTTCACCGCACCGCTGCTGTCGATTCTGGATCAAAATGCCCAGGTCATCCGCGATTACATAGAGGACGACGCTTTGATACTGGAGCATCACTCCAACCTTGCCGAGCCGAAGGAGACGCCGGAGCGCTTGCAGGAGCTGGAGATGCTCACCGCCTCCTGGTCGGCGCCGATCATTATCACCACGCTGGTGCAGCTGCTGAATACCTGCTTCAGTGGGAGAACCAGCGCCATCCGCAGATTTCACGCGCTGTGCGGCAGCGTCATTGTGATCGACGAGGTGCAGACCGTTCCCGGCAAAATGCTGACGCTGTTCAATTTGGCGGTCAACTTCCTGTCCGAGGTCTGCGGCGCCACCATTGTTCTGTGCTCCGCCACCCAGCCCTGTCTGGAGGCAGCCGACCATCCCCTGCACCGCCAGCCCGTCGATCTGGTTCCGCAGCAAAAGGCACTGTGGGACGTCTTTAAGCGCACCGACATCCAAAACGCCGGATGTGCCAAGCTGGAGGAGTTCCCGCAGATCGTTGCGGAGGCACTGTCGTCGTGCGACAGTCTGCTGGTGGTGTGCAACACAAAAAAGGAGGCGGCGTTCCTGTTCGAGTCGCTGCAAGCCGAGAATTGCCGGTGCTTCCATCTGTCCGCCGCCATGTGCGTGCAGCACCGCAGGGAGACTCTGCAAGCCTTGCAGTCCGCGCTGGACAAGCCCTCCGCCGACAGGCAAAGGGTCGTCTGCGTCTCCACGCAGGTGATCGAGGCCGGTGTGGACATCTCCTTCCAGCGGGTGATCCGCTTCTCCGCCGGAATGGACAGTGTCGTGCAGACGGCAGGGCGGTGCAACCGGCACGCCGAGCAAAAGGAACCCGCCCCCGTCCGCCTCATCCGGTGTACCGACGAGCGGCTGCGTGGTCTGGACGACATCGTGCGCGGACAGAACGCCACCACCGCGCTGCTGACCGCCTTTTCCAAAACGCCGGAGGCTTTCCGGCACAATCTGTCCTCCGAGGAGGCCATCCGGTTCTACTATCGCCGGCTATACGCAGAGATGGAGCCCGGCTTCCAGGACGACCAAACCCAGGCGCACGGCTCCCTCTATCATCTGCTGGCGGACAACCCCCGGTATGCAGACGCCAACTGCGCGCAGGCGGAGCGCTACCTTCTGCGGCAGGCGTTCCGTCTGGCAGGCACCCTTTTTCAGGTATTCGACGAGGACACGAGCACCCTGCTCGTACCCTACGGAAGAGGGCGCGAGCTGCAAAACACGCTGCGAAACGCCGCTCAGGTCTGCGGGCAGAAGGATTGGGCGGTCATTCGCGGCTGCATTGACGAGGCAAAGGGCTACTGCGTCAGCGTCTACCGCTATCAGCTGGAGCGGCTTGAGAGCCTCGGCGCCGTGACCTCACTGTTCGACGGCGGCATACTGCTGTTGTCCGATGGCTTTTATAACGAACATACCGGTTTTTCACTGGAGGCCGGTACCCGTGATTTTCAGGAGGTGTAGCGATTGAAAACAGAACATCCCAACATCGTAGAATTTGAGGTATACGGTGATTACGCCCTCTTCTCCGACCCTCTCATGCGTCTGGGCGGTGAAAAGTGCAGCTATCAGGTACCCACCTATGAAGCACTGAAGGGCATTTTATCCTCTGTATACTGGAAGCCCACCTTCATCTGGCGAATCCTGGACGTGCGGGTCATGAACCCGATCCAGACCGAGGTGAAAGGCATCCGCCCCATCAAATACAGCGGCGGCAACGATCTGGCGTATTACACCTATCTGAAAAGCTGCCGGTATCAGGTACGGGCCTGCTTCGACTGGAACGACAACCGCCCAGAGCTGTGCGGCGACCGAAATGAGAACAAACATCACTGCATTGCCCGCCGAATGATCGAAAAGGGCGGGCGGCGTGATATTTTTCTGGGTACCCGGGAATGTCAGGGCTATGTAGAGCCCTGCGTATTCGGAAACGGCGCAGGCGCCTACGACGATCTGCCGGAGCTGGGCTTCGGGCTGATGTACCACGGCATCACCTACCCGGACGAGGCCTACTCGGAGGAGACCCGCGGACGGATGACTGCCCGGTTTTGGTACCCGGTCATGAAAAACGGTGTCATTCACTTTCTCCCGCCGGAGGATTGTCCGGGGCAGAAGCCTCTGCGGGAGATGCCTATGAAGATCTTTTCCGCCGACGAGGGCAATTTTATCGGTCTGCGGGAATTTGGGGAGGTGGAGTAAATGGGACTGATGCAGCAAGTCTATGACACCTACTGTGCCATGGAGTCGCAATACGCCGGTATCTACGGCAAGGCGAAGGAGCCACTGGTTCCTGTTTCGCACCAAATCGTAAACGCAGAGCTGGAGCTCACTCTGGACGCGGACGGTCATCTGCTGGACGCCCGCTCCGTCGAGACGGAGCAGGCCGCCACGATCATCCCTGTGACGGAGAGCTCCTCGGGAAGAACGGGCGACACCACCTGCGCGCACCCCCTGTGCGATCAGATACGATTTCTCTCTGCGCTGTATCCCGCAAAATACGAAAGCTACCTGACACAACTGCACCGCTGGAAGGATTCCCCCTATGGCCACCCCAAGCTCTCCGCCATCGCCCACTATGTGGAGAGGGGGACAATCGTTGAAGACCTGGCGCAGCGGGGTGTGATCTCCCTGAATGAAAAGGGGCTACCCACCAAGGAAAAACAGGTGGTCCGCTGGCGCGTAGAGACAGGTGTGGAAAATGAAACGCCTGCCTGCTGGCAGGATCAGAGCCTCTTCCAAGCCTTCATAGACTACTATGCATCCACAAGATCTGAGAAGCCCGCGTTTTGCATGGTCTCCGGAGTGCTTGCCCCACCGACCCGCCAGCATCCAAAAAAAATCATCAACCTGTATGCCAATGCCAAGCTGATCTCCGCCAACGACACCAGCGGCTTCACCTATCGAGGCCGCTTCACAGACGATTCACAGGCCGCGACCATGAGCTACGAGGCGTCGCAGAAGATTCACAGTGCGCTGCACTGGTTGGCGGCGACCCAAGGCGTCTTCATCGGCGGGCGCACCTTCCTGTGCTGGAATCCGCAGGGCATTGAGATCCCCAAACCGCAGGCCGCCTTCCTGCGGCGGGGTGCCGCCAAGCAGATAAAATACTCCGACTATCGAAAGGCGTTGTCAGAAACTCTCCGGGGCTGGCAGGAGACGATCCCGCGGGACGCCGGCGCCGTAGTGGCCGCCTTTGCCGCCGCCACATCCGGACGTCTTTCCCTCACCTATTACAGCGAGCTTCCGGTCTCTGATTTTCTGGAGCGCCTGCACAACTGGGATGCGCTTTGCTGCTGGGAGCATTCCTCCTTCGGCATACAGTCGCCCTCGCTTTCGCAGATCGCGGACTGCGCCTTCGGCACGGTGCGCGTCTCCGACAAGCAGACAAAGCTGGAAACGGACGAGCGCGTCATGCGCCAGCAGGTACAGCGGCTGCTCTCCTGCCGGGTGGACCGGGGCAAAATGCCAGCGGATATCGCCCGCGCTGCGGCGGCCAAGGCGTCCAACCTGCAGATCATGGACGCCGCCCTGCGGGAAACGGTATTGTTCACCGCCTGCGCGGTGCTTCGGAAATACAAATATGATTGGTACAAGGAGGAATGGGGTATGGCACTGGAACCGCAGAAGAAGGATGTCAGCTATCAGTATGGACGGCTTCTGGCCGTGTTTGAAAAAATCGAGCGAGACACCTATGAGCCCAATGAGCAGCGAGAGCCCAACGCGATCCGGATGCAGTCCGTGTTCGCAAAGCGTCCGCTCTACGCCAGCCGGATCATCTGGGAGCAGTTGAAAAAGGCGTACTACCCCAAACTCAAGCCCGGCACCAGAGTGACCTTTGAGCGCACGATCGAGCAGATCATCCAAGAAATTTCCTCCTTCCCGCAGGCGGAACAGGAGGAGGCCCTGAAGGACACCTATCTCTTTGGGTACTATCTGCAGCGCAGTGCGCTGTACACATCCGGCAAGACCGAAAACAGTCAGGAGGAAGAATAAATGAGCAGCTTGCAAAACAAGATCGATTTTGTGGCACTGGTCTCCGTGACCCGCGCCAACAGCAACGGCGACCCTCTGAACGGCAATCGCCCCCGCACCGACCTGAACGGCTTTGGTGAAATCTCCGACGTGTGCATCAAGCGCAAGATCCGCAACCGGATGCAGGATCTGGGCAAGCCCATCTTCGTTCAGTCGGAGGATCGGTGCAGCGACGGCTGCGGCAGCCTCAGCGAGCGGGCCTCCGCCGCTATGAAGGGCATCAAGGATCGGGAGGAATATGCCCGGCACGCCTGCGAAACGTGGCTGGACGTGCGTACCTTCGGGCAAGTCTTTGCCTTCAAGGATGCCAAGGGCTTCTCCTGCGGTGTGCGCGGCCCCGTCTCTATCCATCAGGCGTCCAGCCTGTCCCCCGTGGAGATCGAGTCCCTCCAGATCACCAAGAGCGTGAATGGTGAGAAGAAGGAAAAGGGTGAGAACCGCGCCTCCGACACCATGGGCATGAAGCACTTTGTCCGCTTCGGCCTGTACGAGATCAAGGGCTCCATCAATGTCCAACTGGCGGAAAAGACTGGCTTCTCCGAGGATGACGCCGACACGGTCAAGGAATGTCTGCGCACCCTCTTTGTGAACGATGCCTCCTCCGCACGGCCCGACGGCTCCATGGAGGTGGTGAAGCTGTTCTGGTGGCGGCACAGCTGCAAGGATGGGCAGTACTCCTCCGCAAGGGTCCACCGTTCCGTCAAGGTCGCGCTGCGGGACGCGGGTACCATCCCCACCTCCGCAGACGACTATGTGATTTCGCTGGAGACGCTGCCGGGTCTGGAGCCGGAGGTGATCGATGGCATATAATGAGGAGGACTTCCTACAGCTCTCCGGCTTACAGCATTTTCGGTTTTGCAGGCGGCAGTGGGCGCTGATCCACATCGAGCACCAGTGGGCGGAAAACTACCGCACCATTGACGGCGCGATCCTCCACGAAAACGCCCACGACACGGACCTTCAGGAGCGGCGGGGCGACCGCTTTATTACGCGTGGCGTCAGCGTCTATTCCGCGGAGCTGGGTGTATCCGGACAGTGCGACGTACTGGAATACCACCGGGGCTCCGTCGGGATCCCCCTCTCCGGGAAAGAGGCACTGTGGCAGCCGTACCCGGTGGAGTACAAGCGGGGCCGCCCCCGCGAGGACACTGGCGACACCCTGCAGCTATGCGCGCAGGCCATGTGCCTGGAGTCCATGCTCTGCTGCGACATCCCTGAGGGCGCACTCTATTACGGGGAGATCCGCCGGCGAGAGAGGGTTTCCTTCACCCCGGAGCTGCGCGCAGGGGTGCGGGAGCTGCTGGCGGAAATGCACGAGCTGTACCGTCGGGGCTATACCCCCAAGGTCAAGCCCACCAAATCCTGCAATGCCTGCTCCTTGAAAGAGCTGTGCCTGCCCAAGCTGATGAAAAGCAGAGCCGTCTCCGCGTATCTCCGGGCGGCCATGGAGGAATCACCATGAAGCAGCTTCTCAACACGCTATTTGTCACCTCCGAGGACATTTACCTCTCGCTGGAGGGGGAAAATGTGCTGGCAAACCGAGACAAGACCGTCGTCGCCCGCTACCCGCTGCACACGCTGCAAGCCATCGTCAGCTTCTCCTACGCCGGTGCCTCCCCTGCGCTGATGGGCAAATGTGCGGAGGCCGGGATCGGTCTGGCCTTCTGCTCCCCGCACGGACGTTTCCTTGCCCGCACCTGCGGCGAGAGCAGCGGCAACGTACTGCTCCGTCGTGAGCAGTACCGTATCGCTGACGACCCCGCTCGCAGCTGTGAGATAGCCCGCACCATGATCTTCGGCAAGCTGAGCAACGGTGCCGCCAGCATCCAGCGTACCCTGCGGGATCACGCGCCCCGCGTGGCGGACTGCGGATTGGAAAAAGCCGCTGCCAACCTCCGGGCCATGCTACCACAGGTGCTGGCTGCCGCTGACTTGGACTCCCTGCGGGGAATAGAGGGCGCTGCTGCCACCGCGTATTTCGACGTCCTCGATCATATGCTCCTGAGCCGGAAGGAGGCATTCTTCTTCCACGGACGAAGCCGTCGGCCGCCGCTGGATCGGGTAAACGCCATGCTGTCCTTCGCCTACAGTCTGCTGGCACACGACTGTGCCAGCGCCTTGGAAAGCGTCGGATTGGACAGCTATGTAGGCTTCCTCCACCGCGACCGGCCAGGACGGCAGTCGTTGGCGCTGGATCTGATGGAGGAGCTGCGACCCTGCATGGCAGACCGCTTCGTGCTGACCCTCGTGAACAATCGAATGCTGCGCCCGGAGGACTTTCAGATGCAGGACAGTGGCGCGGTGCTGCTGTCCGATGACGGCCGCCGGAAATTCCTGAAGACCTGGCAGGAGCGGAAGCAGGACACGCTGACCCACCCCTATCTGGGGGAAAAGCTGAGTTGGGGTATGATCCCCTATGCGCAGGCGCTACTGCTGGCTCGCTGCCTCCGCGCCGACTTGGACGGCTATCCGCCGTTTTTATGGAAGTGATGCTATGCTGGTGCTGATCACATACGATGTAAACACCGAGGACGCCGCCGGGCGCAAGCGCCTGCGGCAGATCGCTAAAAAGTGCGTGGACTACGGACAGCGGGTGCAAAATTCCGTGTTTGAGTGCCTGCTGGACGCAGGGCAGTGCCGCCGCCTGCAGGCGCAGCTCCTCTCCATCATGGATTCTGAGAAAGACAGTCTGCGCTTTTACTATCTGGGGAAGCAATATGAGAAAAAAGTGGAGCATTTCGGTACGAAGAGCACCTATCTGCCGGAGGATCCCCTGATCCTCTGACACACGCCGCCCGGCGCGGCAGTGGTACGGCGCACGGGTATCCGGGACGCGCCTTCACGCCCCCGCGAAGTCCAAGTGACCAGAGATTTCCGGGAGGTTCGCAAGGCTTTTCCCGAGAAAACGCCGGTCTTTCTCCGGGTTTCTCAGGCAACCACCCCGCATTTTTCCCCAAAAACGCAAAAGTTCTACTTGTTTGTCAAAGATCCGCAGGTAAAACTGTGCATCTTTGCTGTCGCCCCCCTCGCGGGGGCGTGGATTGAAATGATCTTGAATACTTCGGGCGGGCCTATCTCGCGGTCGCCCCCCTCGCGGGGGCGTGGATTGAAATACCTGTCCGCTGCCCTGGGCGTGAAGCCGCGGCGGGTCGCCCCCCTCGCGGGGGCGTGGATTGAAATAAAGATACACCCATAAAAATGACTTATTTCCGCTTGTCGCCCCCCTCGCGGGGGCGTGGATTGAAATAACAGCGACCTGGCCAAGATCGGGAACAAGGCGGGTCGCCCCCCTCGCGGGGGCGTGGATTGAAATTTGAGATTGAAATGTGTGGTAGTAGTAGGCATGATAGTCGCCCCCCTCGCGGGGGCGTGGATTGAAATGTATGACAGATTGTGAACCAGCACCACCAGCATAGGTCGCCCCCCTCGCGGGGGCGTGGATTGAAATGTCTGTGATGGCGATTACAGGCCCAAGCGGTACTGGTCGCCCCCCTCGCGGGGGCGTGGATTGAAATGCGTTAATAACGGTCTGGAACATCTGGGAACGCTCGTCGCCCCCCTCGCGGGGGCGTGGATTGAAATCCTGACCCATACATAACAAGGAGGTTTATCGATGTCGCCCCCCTCGCGGGGGCGTGGATTGAAATTATGCGCCCGCGATGGACCAGATGAACGCCATGGTGGTCGCCCCCCCTCGCGGGGGCGTGGATTGAAATTCCTTGATGTGAAAGATCTGTCCGCAGCTGATGTGTCGCCCCCCCTCGCGGGGGCGTGGATTGAAATCTCCAGCGCGTCAATTTTCAGCTGGTACGCCGCGTCGCCCCCCCTCGCGGGGGCGTGGATTGAAATCCAGGTGTCCGCCGGTTTGTTGTCCTCCTGTCTCTTATACACATCTCCGAGCCCACGAGACAAGAGGCAATCTCG
>ENA-OZGG01000815-OZGG01000815.1-human-gut-metagenome-genome-assembly--contig:-NODE-815-length-10739-cov-5.367278_pt1 | contig 10739 bp, 10 predicted proteins | sample MGYA00244659_ERZ653664 | MGnify/ENA primary metagenome ERZ653664 (study PRJEB26926, sample SAMN06165233) | human gut metagenome | biome: ENVO:00009003; feature: ENVO:2100002; material: ENVO:00002003... | reverse complement strand
CCAGCAGGACCAGGTCCGTGTGTTCCAGCAGTTCGCCGTCCGCATTCGCTCCCAGGTGGCCGGATGTGTCCAGGCAGGTGTGCAGGCCCATGGCTTTTCCTCCTTTCAACACGGCTTTAGCAAAGGCCGGCTGGAAGAGCGGGTCCCCGCCGGAGAGGGTAAGGCCGCCTCCGGCCGCTTGCAGGAAGTCCCGGTAGCGTGCAAGTTCCTCCAGAATGTCCGCGGCGCTTCTGGTTTGTCCCCGGCGAACATAGGAGGCGTCCGGGTTATGGCAGTACCGGCAGCGCAGGCTGCATCCGGACAGGAAGAGGACGAAGCGGATGCCGGGCCCGTCCACGGTGCCGCAGGATTCCACGGAATGGACCAGGCCCGTGACGGAGGCGGCAGAGTTTCCGCCGGAGGTGGCTGTCCGGCCTGAAAAAATCGACGCGATCCTCGGCGAGCAGAAAGTCACCGGCGTCCAGCTGTCCGGCGGCGATGTGGTGGAGCTGGCGGGTGTGTTTGTGGCTCTGGGCGTTGCGGGCAGTACGGCGCTGGCCCGGAAAATCGGTGCCGCTGTGGAGAACGACCGCATCGTGACAGATGAAAAAATGCAGACCACCGTCCCCGGCCTCTACGCCGCCGGAGACTGCACCGGCGGGCTTTTGCAGGTGGCGAAGGCCGTCTATGAGGGCGCTCTGGCAGGCACCGAAGCCGCCAAAGCGCTGCGGAAGGGGTGATTTAAGATGCCGGAGATCCTGCCTATCTCTAAATGCAGCGAGCACCGCCAGTGTCTCGCCTGTGCCTTCCCCTTCTGGGACAAGCTGACCGCCGAACAGCAGGATATGCTCTGCCGCACCACCCGCCTGGTGCGCTATCGCAAAGGCGAGCGGGTCCACAGTCCGGTGGAGAACTGCGTGGGCATCCTGCTGCTGCGCACCGGCCAGTTCCGGGCGTATCTTCTCTCCGACGATGGCCGGGACGTGACCCTCTACCGCCTCTTTGGCGGCGAGATCTGCATCCTCTCCGCCTCCTGCGTTATGGACTCGGTGAACTTTGACCTCTATATCGACGCCGAGGAGGACACCGAGGCCTACTGCATCAGCGCAGGCGTCTTCCGCAGTCTCATGCAGCAGAACGTGGAGGTGCGGTGCTTCGCCTACCAGATGACCGCTGAGCGCTTCTCCGACACCATGTGGACGATGCAGCAGATCCTCTTCATGAGCGCCGACCGGCGGCTGGCCATCTTCCTTGCGGATGAGCTTGCCAAGACCGGCGGCGACGATGTCCGCCTGACCCAGGACCAGATGGCAAAGTACATGGGTTCTGCCCGCGAGGTGGTGAGCCGCCTGCTGAAATACTTCGCCGGTGAGGGCATCGTGAAGCTCTATCGTGGCGGGGTGACCGTGACGGATAAGGACAGGCTGACGAAGATAGCACACGGAGAATAAAACAGAAAAGGGACGCTGTGCAATGCGCAGCGTCCCTTTTATCGTGCGGAATTACCCTTTGCACCCCTGCTCTTCCCAGTCGCCGAAGTCGGAGACGTCGGCGATTTTAGTCGGGTCGAACTTGCCGTTTTCGTCCTTGGGGGCGACGGCGGGGCCGGCCTCCACGGGGTTCGGGTTCGGAGCCTCGGGGTCACAGACCGGGCGCTCTTCGCTCAGGTCGGGCGGAGTCACCGGCTCTGCGGCCTCAGCGGGCGCTGCCTCCGTCTCAGGGGCGGCGGGCTCCTCAGCGGGAGCGGTCTCTTCTGCCGGTGCGGCGGCTTCGGCCTCTGCCCTGGCCTCACCCTCGGCGTATGCCTCGGCGGTCTTGGCGGCCTCTGCGTCGTCCTTTTCGGCTTCCTCGGGGAACTCGATGGATTCGATGATGGGTGCGGCCTTCTCGTTCAGGAGCTTGTCCATGATTACGATAGCGGCACCGGTGGCCGCCACAGCGGCGGCAGTACCCAGAATGCGGAAGATTGCTTTCATGCCATGACCTCCTTGGTTATGCTGTAGTTAGGAGAAGGTGACAACATCGTTCAGCGGCTTCTCGGCAGGCTCCACCGACAGTGCGGTGAGCACCGGGCCTTTGCCGCGGTAGATGTTATGGAACTTGTAGCCGACCTTTGCGGTCACTTTGACCCATGCCCGCTGCTCGAGGGCCTTGTAGCCGTCGTAGCTGCAGGGGAAGCCCACGAACTGGATGTCCTGTACGCAGCAGGTCATGGCGAACCGGCCCGGCACGAAACTGTTCTTGCCGGCGCGGTTGGTCTGGCAGACCTGTGCGAGGAACTTGACGGTCTTGCCCGCGTACTTCTGGGGCTCGTCCTGACAGTCCATATACCAGATGCCGTAATCGTCGTCCGGGATGTCGATGACCGGGGCGTTGATGTCGAAGGGCAGGGGGTCGGGGATGTCGTCGTAAGCCACGCTGCCGTCCTTGAACTCGTAGGCGATGTCGCACTTGCGGGATGCCTGACGCACCAGCTTGTGCAGCTCCTGACGGGCGGCGTCGTTGTTGACGGCCTCGGCACGGTTGAAGACGATGAGCTCACTGCGGGCGATCTTGTCCAGCATCAGCGCGCGCATGGAGTTGTCGCGGGCGTAGGTCAGCGCGGTGGTGCCGTCGGCGGTGGCGATGCACTGGTAGACGATCCAGTTCTCAGGCAGATTGTTTGCCAGATCCTGCAGCATCCACATACCGTTGTACTCGATGACCACGCGGCCTGCGTCGGCCTCATTGGCCAGCTTTGCGAGGTTCTGGGGGTTCAGCTCAGCCTTGTCCTCGAGGTTGTAGAGCGTCACGCCGGGGAAGGCGAACTTCTTCTCATTGTACTCTTCTTCGCCCTCCTCGCAGACCAGCAGAAGGGTCTTGTCGCCGGAGTCGAAGTTGGGGTCTTCAAAGGTCTCCTGAATGAACTTGGTCTTGCCGCTCTCGAGGAAGCCCACAAACAGGTAAACCGGGATCTCATTTGCCATAATCTTTTATCCTTTCAGGGTCGATCAGCAGCCGAACAGTGCGGCGATGGCCTTTTCATCCAGCTTGGAGCCGATGACCACCAGCTTGCCGCCGACGTCTGCGCCGCGTGCGCGGACTTCCCACTCGCCGGGAACGTAGTCGAACTCCAGCCAGCCGTCTGCGCCGCCGTCCACGATGCCCTTGGAGCGGAGGATCATGCCGTAATTGCCGGTGTCCAGCTCGGTGAGGGCGTGCTCAATGTCAGCCTTGGAGAACTTCTTAGCCGTCTCGACGCCCCAGCTGGTGAAGACCTCATCGGCGTCGTGGTCATGATGATGGTGATGATGGCCGCAGCAGCAATGCTCGTCGTGGTCATCGTCATCATGGTCGTGGTGATGATGATGCTCGTGCTCGTCTTCATCATCGTCATTATCGTGATGATGGCCGCAGCAGCAATGCTCATCATGGTCATCATCGTGGTCGTGGTGATGATGGTGCTCGTGCTCCTCTTCCTCGTCCTCGTGGGCGTGCTCCTCGTTGGCTTTGGCAGCCATAGCGATCAGCTCAGCCTTGAAGTCGTCCTTGGTGGACATGGCCTTGAGGATCTGCTCGCCGGTCAGGGCGTCCCAGGCGGTGGTGACGATGGTAGCGGTGGGGTTCTTCTCACGCAGCATGGCCACAGCGGCGGCGATCTTCTCCTCGGTGGCGTTCTGGGTGCGGCTCAGGATGATGCAGCTTGCGTGGCTGATCTGGTCGTCGTAGAACTCACCGAAGTTCTTCATATACATCTTGACCTTGTTGACGTCGGCCACGGTGACGAAGCTGCTCAGCTGAACATCCAGATGCTCGGCCACGCCCTCGACAGCGCGGGTCACGTCGGACAGCTTGCCGACGCCGGAGGGCTCGATGACGATGCGGTCGGGGTGGTACTGCTCCACCACCTGCTGCAGAGCGGCGCGGAAATCGCCCACCAGAGAGCAGCAGATGCAGCCGGCGTTCAGCTCATTGATCTGGATGCCGGACTCCTTCAAAAAGCCGCCGTCGATGCCGATCTCGCCGAACTCGTTCTCGATGAGCACGACCTTCTGGCCTGCAAAGGACTCTTTGATGAGCTTCTTGATAAGGGTGGTCTTACCGGCGCCAAGGAAGCCGGAGAAAATATCGATCTTGGTCATAGTCTGAAATGCCTCTTTCTTTTATGCAGACGCCGCAAAGGCGCTGCCCAGCAGGCCCGTCGGGCCTTACAAGCAGTCCGGGCCGCTGAGTGCTGACCCGTAAAATTCCTACACTCCTATTATAACAAGGCTGTCAATGGCAAACCGGCCTTTTTGATGAGAAATTTGTAACATTTTTTGCAATTTGTTTGCATTTTCGGGCGGCAGGACCAAAATGAACCCTGCGAATTGCATTCTGCGCCCCGGAATGATACAATAAGGTACAGCAAACCATCGCCGCCGGACGTTTTTCCGGCAGAATAAAGAAAGAAGGCTTTTTGACATGAGCATGAATACCGTTCCCGAGCGTCTGGCCGCCCTGCGCGAGGCCATGAAGGCAAACGGCGTGGACGTCTACCTCATCCCGGTGGGAGACCCGCACGCCAGCGAGTATATGCCCGACCACTACACTGCCCTGACCTACTTCTCCGGCTTCCACGGCGAGAACTCCAACTTCGTCGTCACCATGACCGAGAGCGCTGTCTGGGCCGATGGCCGTTACTTCGTGCAGGCCGAGAAGGAGATCGCTGGCACGGAGATCCAGCTGATGCGGATGGGCGAGCCGGGCGTGCCGACCGCCGAGCAGTACTGCGGCAAAGTCCTGCCCGAGGGCGGCAAGCTGGGCCTCTGCGGCCTGACCGCTTCCTGCGGTCTGGTGCGCAGCCTGCAGAAAGAACTGGACGCCAAGAAAGGCACCATCAAGCTGCTGAACCTTGAGGACGAGCTGTGGACGGAGGGCCGTCCCGCCCTGCCCGCTACCCCGGCATGGCTCCTGCCGAAAGAGTACGCAGGCTTCTCCCCTGCCGAGAAGCTGGGCCAGCTGCGTGCGAAGCTCTCTGAGCTGGGCTGCACCGCACAGCTGGTGGGCAAGCTGGACAATCTGGCATGGCTGCTCAATCTGCGTGCGATGGACATCCAGTGTACCCCTTATGCAATGGCTTACTGCTATGTGACCCCGAATAAGGCGACGCTCTTCATCAACACCGCCCGCGTCAGCGCCGAGGCTGCTGCGGAGCTGAAGGAGAACGGCGTGGAGCTGGCCGAGTACGACGATGTGCTTCCCGTCCTCGCCGCCCAGGCCGAAGAGCAGACCGTTCTGGCCGACCCCGTTTCCGTCAACTACGCTGTTTACCAGACCCTGCAGGCCAACCCGGCTCTGACCGTCAAGGACGAGGCCGACCCCCTGCTGCCCATGAAGGGCGTCAAGAACGAAGTCGAGCTGGCTCACACCCGCGAAGCTCACATCCGCGACGGTGTGGCTATGGTGCGCTTCCAGATCGAGCTGGAGAACCGTCTGGCCGCCGGCGAAGAGCTGACTGAGCTGACCATCGACGAAATTCTGCACAAGTACCGCAGCGCACAGGACAAGTTCCTGACTGAGAGCTTCGGCACCATTGCAGCTTACGGCCCCAACGCCGCCATGATGCACTACCACGCCACCGAGGAAGACCACGCAAAGCTCGAGAAGAAGGGCTTCTTGCTGGTGGACAGCGGCGCGACCTATATGGACGGCACCACCGACATCACCCGCACCTACCCGCTGGGTGAGCTGACGGAGGACGAGCGCCTGTTCTACACCTGGACTTTACAGTGCCACATCGACATTGCCCGGGCTGTCTGGCTGGACTACTGCGACGGCCATATGCTGGACACCATCGCCCGTGAGCCGCTGTGGCGCCACCTCATCAACTACCGCTGCGGCACCGGCCACAGCGTCAGCCATGTGGGCAACGTCCACGAAGGCCCCCACGCCCTGAACGGCCGCAACACTACCGTTTTCAAGCCGGGCATGATCGTCACCGACGAGCCGGGCGTCTATGAGGGCGGCGTCGTCGGCATCCGCATCGAGAATGAGCTGGAGTGCTACCACAAAGCATCCAACCAGTACGGCGAGTTCCTGGCATTCTGCCCCATCACGTTCGTGCCGATCGCCACCTCCCCCATCGTCCCGGGCGTTCTGAGCCGCGACGAGCTGGATTGGCTGAACGCCTACCACCGCGAGGTCTTCGAGAAGCTGGCTCCCCGCCTGACCGAGGACGAGCGCGACTGGCTGGCTAAGAAGTGTGCCGCCATCGGAGCGTAACAAATAAAACAAGGGCTGCGGCATATCGACAACCTCTCCGTCATTGCTTCGCAATGCCACCTTTCCTATCGAGGAGAGGCTTGGGCATTTCGTAAAGCTTTATCTCTTCGCCAGAGGCTCCCCTCGGTAGGGGAGCTGTCGAGCGACAGCGAGACTGAGAGGTTGGGATGTGCAACAGCCCGTTTTTGTTTCTCGTTATAATTTCTGTTCCAGCTCTGCCCGGTGCTCTTTCCAGTAGGCTTTCGCCTCGTCGATGACCTTCTTGAAAGGGCCGGAGGGGTAAGTACTCTCGGCAATGTTGATGAGGAATTTGTAGAGCTGGGGCCGCACCTGCTCATACATCCCAAGCCGGGTGTAGAGGTCCTTGTAGTAGTGGAACACCTGGATCTTGTTCTGCACCAGAGTGGCGGGCTTTATCTGGGTGTGACAGATGCTCTGAGGGTTCTGGACGTAGTAGTAGCCGGGCTGCGGGATGGACGCAAAGACTTCGGCGTACTGGATATACTGCATGTTGAACACGAGGTCTTCGGCCCAGCGCATCTCGCTGGTAAAGCGGATGTCGTGCCGGGTGAGGATGTCGCGGCGGTAGAGCTTGTTCCAGAGCACGCTGTAAAAGTAAGAGGCGGGCTTATCCATCAGGCGGCGGGCGAAGGTGTCCTTGTCGTAGACGCCCTCGGGCAGGAAACCGTATTCCCGGTTCTCCGGCGGGCGTGCAACATGCATGACGCCGAGGTCATCCTGGATCTTTTCCAGCACCTGTTCCGGCTTCGACGCCCCGGCGGGGATGACCATGGTGTAGGGCGAGATGAGGAGGTCGGCCCCGGTCTTCTCTGCCGCCTCCACCAGCCGGGCCGTGTAGTCCGGGGCGATGTAGTCATCGCTGTCCACGAACTGGACGTACTTGCCGCCGGCAAGCTTCAGGCCGAGGTTCCGGGTGTCGGACACGCCGGAGTTTGCCTTGTCCACCAGCAGGATGCGGCTGTCCTTTTTGCGGAACTCCTCACAGACGGGCAGGCTCTTATCTTTGGAGCCGTCGTTGATGACGATGAGCTCGAGGTTCTTGTACTCCTGCCCGCAGATGCTTTCGAGGCAGCGGCTCAGGTGGCTCTGGGCATTGTACACAGGGACGATGATGCTGACGAGAGGCATTTCCATAGCAGTTTCTCCTTTTGCTTTCTTCTGTTTTTTATAGCAATGATACTCCCGCCGGGCCGAAAAAGCAAGCGCCGGCGGCAGGCCCGAAAGGGGGGCTTCGGAATGATATTTCATATCGCGGTGTGCAGCCCGGACAGCGTCCTCCGCAGCCGGGTGGAGCGGCAGTGTCTCGACTATTATGCCCGGCGGGACGACGCCTGCATCATCGAGCAGCTGGACAGCCCGGAGGCCCTGCTGGCCCGGGACGACGCCGGGGAGCGGTACGAGCTGTACCTCATCGAGCTGCCGTCCACGGCAGCCGCCGCGTCGCTGCGGGCAGCGGCTGCACTCCGCAGCCGGGGGCGGCGCAGCCCGCTGGCTTTTCTGGCCCACACGCCCGCCCACGCCTACAGTGCCTACCGGGTGGACGCCATGCAGTATTTATTGCTGCCTGTCCCGCCGGAACAGCTGGACGCTCTGCTGGCCCGGGCCGCCGAGCCGGAGTACGGCCCGGCCATCCCGGTAGCCACGGCGCCGGGTCTGCGGGTGCTGCCCTTCGCGGACATCGAATACCTCGAGTGTACCCACCATGTGGTGCATTTCCATCTCGCCAGCGGCGAGGATGTGCCGTCCCTGTCTGTCCGGGTGCCGTTTGCACAGGTGGCACAGCCGCTTTTGGCGGATGAGCGCTTCGTCCAGCTTCATCGCTCTTATGTGGTCAATCTGGCGGCGGTGTCCCAGCTGGCGGCGGGTGAGTTCTGGATGCAGAGCGGCGCACGGGTCCCTGTCCCCCGCGGGCGGGAGCCTGCAGCCCGCACGGCGCTGAAAGATTATCTGGAAAAGCAGTTCCGATAAAGCAATGGGGAGGCCCGGAAGGGCCTCCCCATTGCTTTATAATTTTGTCCAGTCCAGCTGCGTCCAATCCGTTATGTACTGGTCGGCGAGGCGCTGCAATTCGGGCTGATCGGCAGCGCTGGTCTCATCCTCGATGTCGATGAGGTAAAAGCCGCACTGCCTGGCCGTACGGGTGGCGTAGACAGCGTCCTCGCAGACAACGGCGTCGGCGGGTTCGCTGCCGCCCAGCCGCTCGAGGACTTCGTGGAACACCTCGGGGTGGGCCTTGCTCTTCGCGCCCTGTGCGGTGTAGAAGAACTCGAAATAGTCTGCGACGCCCAGCCGGGTGAGCACTTCTTCGCACTGCTCTGCCCAGGTGTTGGAGCAGATGCACATCCGCACGCCCTCGGCTTTTAGCCGGGCCAGCATCTCCCGGACGCCGGGCTTCAGCTCAACTTTTTTGTACAGGTCCCGGATGACCTGCCGCATGGCAGGCTCGTAGTCCCGGAGGGTCAGGGGCAGATCGTAGGTGCGGATGAGATACTCCGCGCCCTCCACCATCCCCATGCTCAGCAGAACATCGTGGATGCCGGGTCTTGCGGTGCGGCCATAGCGGCGCAGCAGCTCCAGCGGTGCGCCCTGCCACACCACGGTCATGCTGTCGGTGAGGGTGCCGTCCATGTCGAAAATCCATTGCTTGCGGTGCATCTGTCGTCCTCCTGAATCGTTCTGGCAAGGTGAATTTATTATAGCACATTTTTTGTTACAAAAACAGAGAGAAATCTCCCGGGAAATATGCTATAATCTAGGCAAAACCGGAACACATCAAAGGAGGCAGAAAACATGGCGCAGAACAACACCCCCGTAAAGGCGCTGGTGCTGGCGGGCGGGGGCGCCCGCGGCAGCTATCAGGTGGGCGTCTGGCGGGCGCTGATCGAGCTGGGCTGGCGGCCCCAGATCATTACGGGTACCAGCGTCGGCAGCCTGAACGGCGCCATGTTCGCCCTCGACCTCTACGAGACGGCCCGGGACATGTGGCTGACCATCCGCAGTCAGGATGTGATGGAGCTGCCCGCCGAGGATGCGCCGCTTTCCGAGCTGCACGCATTCCTCAAAGACGCTGTGACTCAGGGCGGCATGGACGTCACGCCGCTGGAAGAGATCGTCGAGCGGGTGCTGGACGAAGATAAACTCCGCAAAAGCCCCATCCGGCTGGGCCTTGTGACCGTGGAGCAGAAGACCCTCAAGGCCCGGGAGCTTCCGCTGGAAGACATCCCCGAGGGGAAGGTGAAAGACTACCTGCTGGCCTCTGCAGCCTGCTTCCCCGCCCTGCGGGCCCACACCATCGACGGGGTGTCTTACCTCGACGGCGGCTACCGGGACAATATGCCCACCGCGCTGGCCCAGAAGATGGGCGCAGAAGAGCTGGTCTGTGTGGACCTGGAGGGGGTGGGCATCACTCGCCCCAACCGCACCGGCCTGCCCACCACCCTCATCCGAAGCTACTGGGAGCTGGGCGACATCCTCCACTTCGAGCCCGCCACTGCCCGGCGGAACATCGAGCTGGGCTACCACGATACATTGCGGGCCTTCGGGCGGCTGCGGGGCTGCGCCTACGCTGTGGACAGCGGGGCTGAGAGCAGCGCGGATGCTGCCGCATTCCATGCGGCCTTCGAGGCCGTCCAGAAGGACGTGCGGGAAAAGCACCCCTCCACCCTGACGGCAGACGCTGCTCTCCTGCTGGCAAAACTCTCAGATGCAGAGCTTGCTCCGCTGGAAGCCGCGGCTGAGGACGTGGGCGTAGACCCCGCCCCCTACTACACCACCCGTACTTTGGGAGAAGCTTTCCTTGCAAAATGCGACTTTGAGCGCCTCAGGAGCTTCGAGCCGCTGTTCGAGGGTGAAGCGGGCCCGGCGCAGGCCGCACGGGCCGCTCTGCTGCCCAACACCTTTTTGCAGGCACTGGTCTGCCGGGCGCTGACCGGCAGAGTGCCGCCGGAGGAGATGGAAACATGAAGGTATATAAGGGCTTTACCGCATCGCCCGGCCTCGTGCTGGGCCAGGTCAGCCGGCTGGACCGCCCGCCGCTGGTGTTCGGCGAGGGGCCTTTCCACCCCGAACAGGAAAAGCAGGCGCTGGAAGACGCCATCAAGGTCGCTCAGCAGGAGCTGGACGAGATGGCCGGCCGCGCCGCGCCCTCGGAGCAGGCCATCTTCCTGTTCCAGAGCATGATGCTGGAAGACGAGGGCTTCATGAATGAGGTGGCTTTCCAGATAAAAGCCGGCGTCGGTGCCGCCGAGGCGATGGACCGTGTGGGCCGCCGCTACGCCGCCCAGCTGGCCGCCATGAAGGACAACGCCTACATGCAGCTGCGGAGCGTGGACATCCTCGACGTGACCCAGCGCATCACCAACATCCTCTGCCACCGGCTCCGCAGCTGGCTGGCCCTCGACCACCCGGTCATCCTTGCGTCTGACCTGCTCATGCCCACCGATCTGTTCAGCGTCCCGGCGGGCCGCCTCCCCGTCTCTTATACACATCTCCGACCC
>ENA-OZGG01000801-OZGG01000801.1-human-gut-metagenome-genome-assembly--contig:-NODE-801-length-10906-cov-4.310478_pt1 | contig 10906 bp, 9 predicted proteins | sample MGYA00244659_ERZ653664 | MGnify/ENA primary metagenome ERZ653664 (study PRJEB26926, sample SAMN06165233) | human gut metagenome | biome: ENVO:00009003; feature: ENVO:2100002; material: ENVO:00002003... | reverse complement strand
ATCTACACAAGGAGTATCGTCGGCAGCGTCAGATGTGTATAAGAGACAGGAATCATAATACACCCTTCGTCCGTCTCCATAACGTCCACGTTCATTTTGTCAAAGGAGGTTATGTCTCGGCGAATATGTCTTTGCGCTCTTTTCATTACGTCATTTATAAGGCGTCTGGTTTTCGGATTTTTACAGTCCATCTCCTCAGGGCAAAGCTCATAGCGCGACAGCTCGTTTGACGAGAGCTCGACTATCACTCTGTCCCCACGGCTTTTATGTATATTCATAGGAAAGCCTCCCCAAAATAAAAATTATCTCTTTACATCATATTGTCGGAACGCTTGTTTCGCAATGAATAAAATATGGAAAACAGGTGAATTTTTTGGAACAAAGCAAAACATCTGCCGGCATTTCGGCCGAGAGCGCCGCAAAAGCGCGCAGTGAAATTTCAATAACACGCAGATACTTTGCCGATATGCTTATCCTTATGGTCGTTCCGGCCGTGATGGCTTGGTATTACTACGGCGGCAGAGCCGTGCGCCTTATGGTGCTTTCCGTGCTTACGGCCGTGCTCTGCGAAGCCGCAGGCTCATTTATCTTCAAAGTTCAAGCCTCTGTTTCCGATCTCTCGGCTGTCGCCACGGGCCTTATGACATCACTTTGTATGCCCGCGTCCGCTCCGTACTATCTGCCGTGCATAGCCTCGGCTTTTGCCGTTATCGTCGCAAAGCTGCCGTTCGGCAATGCGCGTTCTCATATGTTTACGCCGGCAGCGGCAGGCATAGCCTTTGTCACAATATGTATGCCGGATAAGGTCTTTTCTTATCCGGCAATACTCTCGTCCGGCACTACCGCCGTTTCGGGAGGGCAGGGATTTTTCCCCGGCACGTCTATCGCATATATGCTCTCGCAAAAAAACTCGGTCGGCACCGGCCTTTTAAACTATGTTGACGTGCTTGTAGGCTCGGTTTCCGGCCCTATGGGCGCAACCTGCTCAATAGCACTTTTCGGAGCGCTCCTGTTTCTTGCTGTGAGACGCCCGAAAAATTTCACCGTTTCCGTATCCTTCCTCGCGGTCTGTTTTATTTACGCGCTCCTGTTTCCGCGCGTGCTGACGGGCCGTTTCGTCTCGGCATTTATGGAAATATGCGGAGGAACGCTTTTGTTTTCATCGGTATTCTTTTTGACCGACGACAAGCTTCTTCCGAAGAGCTTTTACGCAAGGATATGCTACGGTGCGGCAGCAGGGCTTATGTGTATGATAATGCGCTCTGTGGGCAAATTCGAAGACAGTACGGTCTTTGCCGTACTGCTTGCAAACGGACTTGTCACCGCATTTGACAAGCTGCCGCTTACAAAGCGCGAAAGACATCTTGTTGCGGCGGAAAACGCCAAGGTGCGCGCAGCTCTCGCGGACAAGCTCGAAGAAAAGGCTCTCGAAAACGGGAAAGGCGGTGCCGAAAATGCCTGATAAAAAGAAAAAAAGCGTTTCCGTTATCAGAAGCAGCGCGATAATCAAAAATCCCGTGCTGTTTGAAGCCATAGGCATTGCACCCGTCGTTGCCATGGCGGTATCGCTCAAATCCGCCATAATTCTCTCGTTTGTGTCCTTAGTTGAGCTTTTACTTATAGAATGTCTCGCCTGCCTGCTTATGAAAAAGCTGAAGGGCAGCGTGCGAAAAATGATATATGCGATATTGGGATTGCTTATAAACATACCTCTGTTTATGCTTTTCCGATACCTTGCCCCCAACGAAACGGCGAGCGCAGGTATATTTTTGCCGCTGCTTGCGGTAAATTCGCTTATCGCGCTGCACTGCGAACGGTTCGCGGTTAAGCACAATTTTAAGGCCACCGCTCTCGATGCCGTTTCGGCAGGCTTCAGCTATGCCGCGGTAATACTCATAGTTGGCGTTGTCCGTGAAATACTCGGCAGCGGCACGGTTTACAGCGTGAAACTGAACATTCCGGTAAAGCTGCCGGGTCTTTTAATGCCGTTCGGCGGATTTTTACTGCTCGGCTTTATGGCAGCGGCGTTAAAGGCGATAATAAACAAAAAATACCCTGAAAAGCATCCCGACGCCTCGTTTGACCTCTCCGAAGTCAAGCAGTCGCACGTTATAAAGCTGCGCGAATTTCTCGACACCGACCTTGACTTTTTTGAGTTAGGAGAGGAAGAACCGCAAAACGAAAAGGAAAAGCCTCACACCGACAAAAAGAAAAGCTCCGCGGCTAAGCGAAAGGCTCCGTCATTATCCGTCAAAAAGACCGCGTCCGCTCCGGCAAAGAGCAAAAAAGGTACAGTCAAAAACGGCGCAAGCAGAAGCAGCGCCGCCGACACCGAGCGGCAAAAAGACAAAAACTTCGGCTCCTCCGCCGAATTCGAAGAGATACTCTCGGAGCTTGAGAAATACAAGCAGTACACTGCTTTTGACAGCAGCTCAGCGTCACATAGCGACACGGACAAAAGCCCGGAAAAGGACGGCGGCGCGGAAACACAACAACAAAAGGGCGGTGAAGACAAATGAGTGTCATAGCAAATCTTTTTTCGGCAGCGATGTACGCATTTGTGCTTCAAAACCTGATTTTTACAGGCGGCTACGGTGCCTCGGAGGCTGTCAGAATGGCGGCAAAGCCGAAGCAGCTTTTCCCGCTCACGGCGTTTATCACATTCTTTTCGACATTCGGCAGTATTTTTTGTGTACTGCTTGAGCAGATACCGTTTATAAGTGCTCTCAGCGAAATACAGCATTCGCTTATTTTCCTGCTTGTGATATGCATTTTGTATGTTCTTATGCTCATTTTGCTGAAGGCTGTTTTCAAGGCCAAAAAGCGAACCGTAAGGCGTCTCGGCGTGGCGGCATTCAATACCCTTGTGCTTGCCGTACCGTTTATAAATTACCGCGCGACCTTCGGCATAGCCGAGGCGATAGGCGTAGGTATAGGCTCCGGACTTGCCTTTATAGTTGCGGTGCTTATGATAAATTTCGGGCTGCGCCGCTTGGTAGAAAATAAAAATATTCCGGAATGCTTTAAGGGCACGCCGGCAGTATTTATATATGTTTCGATTTTGGCGCTCGCTTTTTCGGGCGTCTCAGGCAAAGGATTATCATTGTAAAGGACCGTAGAAAATGGCATTTGACAACAGAGATATTAAGCCCCGTAAAAAGAGCTATTATCCGTTTTCAAAAAATTATCCGGGCAGACGCTCGGGTACATCATATGCGATAGGCGAAAGCCGCACCCGAAAGAAAAAGGAAAAACGCAAAAAAATCTTCTTCTCGGTTTTTCTTGTGTTCTTCTTCGTGCTCGTGTTTATTATTGCCGCGGTTTCCATTAACCTGTCGAAAAAGCCGTATGAGCATGAGCTTACGGGCGTTCCCGCCGAATATGACGGCAAGCTGCGCGCTCTTTATATGCCCGACGACGTTCTTGACGGCGGTATAGCCTTTGACCTTTTTAAAACGGAGCTCACCGAAACAAAGGCGAACGCCGTTGTGATAGATTTTAAAACGAAGGACGGCTATCTCAATTACGTATCCTCCGTCGGTACGGCGAACGACATAGGCGCGTCGTCCAAGGCCTATCAGAACGCGTTTGCGACAATCGACAGGCTTAAAAGTGCCGGCTATAAAATAATCGCAAGAATTTATTGCTATGAGGACAGCGTTGCCGCATCACACCTCGGCGCCGCTGCCGCCGTGACAAATTCGGACGGCACACTGTGGCTCGACAACAGCGCTCAGCACGACGGCGAGCCGTGGCTGAACCCGTACTCCCCCGTCGCGGAGAAATACCTTTTGAGCATTGTGAGCGAGATTTCCTCTCTCGGAGTTGACGCCGTTATACTCGATTCCGTGGAATTTCCCGAGAGTATTTATCTCGACAAGGCGGTATTTTCGGGCGAAGAAAAGAGCATAGAGAGCCGCAACGCGGTTTTACATTCATTTATAGAAAAGGTTAAAAACGTGCTCGGCGACAAGCCGCTCTGCGTTATGCTCAGCGCCGCGGACGCGCTCGGCGGAAACACCGCCCGATATGACGGCTCTCTCTTTGACAGTGCCGCCGATTTTGTGGCTGTGGACTTCAGAAAATCGGCGCAGAGAGACGGCTTTGCTTACGGAGAAAAAACATATTCCGCCGAAACCACCGATGAAAAAGCTCTGGTTACGGACTGTATACCGCTCTTAAGCTCAAAGCTTGACGAAAACTATCAGACCGGCGGATTTATACCGGTCATTGACGACAGCTCGATTATTTCCGAGCTTGACAGCCGAAATGTCAACAATTATGTTTTATTCGGCGAGGGATAAGCTATTATTTTAAAAATACTTGACAAAAGTTCATTTTTCTGTTATTATCGCACTTAAGATATTCCTTATGAAGGGGAGTAGCTTTTACCCGGTGGTCAACATCATGTTGCCTTTCGGCTTCTGGTCACCGAGCCTTATTAAGGTAGCAAGACCTTCGGCAGAGCTAAATTCTGTCGAAGGTCTTTTTTCTTAAAAAAGCGGCTGCTCTTTTTTAAAAAACAGGGAGGAAAAAAATGAAATACTATCTTGAAAGCTCTTCCGAGGTTTTCGGCGAAGTAAAAAGCACCGAAAACGGTCTCACTTCCGAGCAGGCACGCCGGCGTTCTGCCGAAACCGGCAAAAACAAGCTTGCCGAGGGCAAGAAAACGCCGCTGATACTGCGTTTTCTCTCGCAGTTTGCCGACCCGATGATAATCATCCTCATTGCCGCGGCGGTAATATCGGCAATAACCTCCGTATTGCAAAAAGAATTCCCATCGGACGTTATCATTATAATGTTCGTCGTAATAGTTAATGCCATACTCGGCGTATATCAGGAGAGCAAGGCTGAAAAGGCCATAGAGGCTCTTCAAAAAATGGCCGCCGCAACAACAAAGGTCTTGCGCGACGGCAAGGTATGCGAAATACCGAGTGAGGACCTTACCGTAGGCGACGTTGTACTGCTTGAAGCGGGCGACGCTGTTCCGGCGGACGGCAGAATTTTTGAAAGTGCAAGCCTTAAAATCGAGGAATCGGCACTTACGGGTGAATCCGTACCCGTCAACAAATTCATAAAAGCCATAGGCCTTGAGGGGCAAAAAGATGTACCCCTCGGCGACCGAAAAAATATGATGTATATGGGTTCAACCGTTGTTTACGGCCGAGGCAAGGCCGTTATAACAAGCATCGGTATGGACACCGAAATGGGCAAAATAGCAGGTGCGCTCTCAAGCGCAAAGGATGAGCAGACGCCGCTTCAGAAAAAGCTCGGTCAGCTCTCAAAAATCCTCAGTTTCATAGTCCTCGGAATATGCGTATTTATGTTCGCCTTCGATATAGTCAGAGCTCTTGTAACAGGCACGGAAATGAATCTTGACTTCCTGCTCGGCTCGTTTATGCTCGCCGTATCGCTCGCGGTTGCCGCTATCCCCGAGGGTCTTGCGGCGGTAGTAACGGTTGTGCTTTCGATAGGCGTTACCAATATGTCAAAGAAAAATGCCATCATCCGCAAACTCACCGCAGTTGAAACTCTCGGTTGCGCACAGATAATCTGCTCTGATAAAACCGGTACGCTCACTCAGAACAAGATGACCGTAGTCGAGCATTACTGTGACAACGAAAAAATGCTTGCCGAGGGCATGGCTCTCTGCACGGACGTAAATCTTGACGATGACGGCAATCTTGTAGGCGAGCCCACGGAAATGGCTCTTGTGGCATACTCTATGTCGCTCGGTATGAATAAAAACGAGCTTCTGAAGAGCGCGCCGAGAGTCGGCGAGGCTCCATTTGACTCAAATCGTAAAATGATGTCCACAATTCACAAGACTGCGGACGGAATATTACAGTTCACCAAGGGTGCTCCCGACGAGATATTAAAGCACTGCACAAGAATATTCAAAAACGGCGAGGTCAGCCCTCTTACGGACGCAGACAGAGATGCCGTGCTCAAAAAGAATAAGGAATTTGCCGACAGAGCACTTCGAGTTCTCGCCTGCGGCTACAAGCAGCTGTCATGTGTTCCCGAGGATCAGTCGCCCGATAATATCGAAAATGAGCTCGTCTTCTGTGGCCTTGTAGGTATGATAGACCCCGTAAGGCCCGAAGTTAAGGCGGCTATCGAGGAATGTCGCGGTGCCGGCATAAGACCTATAATGATAACCGGCGACCACAAGGACACCGCTGTTGCAATAGCCTTGGAGCTCGGCATTATAAAGGACAAGAGCGAGGCCATAACCGGCGCGGAGCTTGATGATATTTCCGATGAGGACTTCAAAGAAAAGGTCACACAGTACTCGGTATATGCCAGAGTTCAGCCCGAGCATAAGGTAAGAATAGTAAATGCCTGGAAGAGCCGCGGTATGATAACGGCAATGACGGGCGACGGCGTAAACGACGCCCCCTCCATTAAGAGCGCGGACATAGGCGTAGGCATGGGCATTACAGGTACTGATGTAACAAAGAACGTTGCGGATATGGTCCTTGCCGACGATAACTTCGCCACCATAGTATCTGCTGTGGAAGAGGGCAGACGAATTTACGACAACATAAGGAAGTCAATTCAATTCCTGCTCTCATCAAATCTCAGCGAGGTAATGGCTATTTTCACAGCCAACCTGCTCGGCTTCACAATATTAAAGCCCGTACATCTTCTCTGGATAAACCTTGTTACCGACTGCTTCCCGGCTCTTGCCCTCAGTATGGAGAAGGGCGAAAAGGACCTTATGAAACGTCCGCCGCGTAAATCATCGGACGGCATTTTTGCAGGCGGCGTCGGCTTTGACGTAGTATACCAGGGGCTTTTCGTAACGCTTCTGACACTTGCCGCTTACTTCATAGGCCACTTTATGGAGGCAGGCAGATGGGAGCTTACCGAGAGTGCCGACGGTATGACCATGGCATTCCTTACAATGTCAATGTGCGAAATATTCCACTCGTTTAATATGCGTTCGCAGCATGGCTCAACCGTATCAATGCTCCTTCACGGCAGCTTCAACAAATACATTTTCGGGTCAACCGTACTTTCGCTCATAACGACTGCGCTCGTTATAGAAGTACCGTTCCTTGCAGACGCTTTTGATTTCACAACCATTGACGCTCGCGAATTCTTCACGGCTCTCGGTCTTGCGTTCCTGATAATTCCTCTCGTTGAAATTGTCAAGGCAATAGAGCGTGCCGTTATAAAGAACAAAGCCAAAAAGCAGACCGTAAAATAAGCTTTGGCGACAAAACAAATATATGTTTTTCAAGGCACGGCAGTAAGAACTACTGCCGTGCCTTTTTATTTATCCCGCAGCGGCTTAATACTGGATTTTTGCGGTGATTTATGTTACCATAATAAAAAAGGCATCGGCGATGGGCGCCACCATTTAAAAAGGAGCGGAAAATATGAATCTTATATTCTTAGGAGCCGCACACGAAGTCACGGGAAGCTGCACGCTTCTCACCGCCTGCGGCAAGAACATTTTGATTGACTGCGGTATGGAGCAAGGACCCGACACATATAAAAACCGGGATATTCCCGTATCTCCCGCCGATATAGACTGCATTTTTCTGACCCATGCTCACATAGACCATTCCGGCAAGCTGCCGTACCTTACGGCAAACGGATACAAAGGGCCGATTTACGCAACCGCGTCCACAGCGAAGCTCTGCAGAATTATGCTTGAGGATTCTGCGCACATACAGCAGTTTGAAGCACAATGGCGCAACCGAAGGGCAAAACGCTCGGGCGAAGCGGGATATGTTCCGCTCTACACCGTAGAAGACGCTCAAAAATGCTGTTCTCAGTTTTTGAGGTGCGAATACGGTGTGGATTATCACGTTTTTGACGGTATATCCATAAGCTTTACCGATGCGGGTCATCTTTTGGGCTCATCGAGCATTACGATAAACGTCACCGAAAACGGAGAAACCGAAAAAATAGTTTTTTCCGGCGACATAGGCAATACCGACCAGCCGATAATACGCGACCCGCAGTACATTACCGACGCCACCTACGTCATAACCGAAAGTACCTACGGCGACCGCAGTCACGGCGAAAGACTCGACTACATATCGCAGCTCGTGCCCATACTTGACCGCACCTTTGCACGCGGCGGCAATGTAGTTATACCGTCGTTTGCCGTCGGCAGAACTCAGGAGCTTTTATACTTTATAAGGCAGATAAAGGAAGAGCGTATGCTCAAAAACTACAACGACTTCCCCGTATATGTGGACAGTCCCCTTGCAGTTGAGGCCACCAATGTTTTTTGCGACAGCTATTCCGACTTTGACGACGAAGCGGCGTCGCTTATCGAAAACGGTATAAATCCGATAGCCTTTCCTAACCTTTACGTCTCCGTGACAAGTGAGGAATCAAAAGCAATAAACTCAGATCCCGCTCCGAAGGTCATAATTTCGGCGAGCGGAATGTGCGAGGCCGGCAGAATCCGTCATCACCTAAAGCACAATTTGTGGCGACCCGAATGTACGATTTTATTCGTAGGCTACCAAGCCGTAGGAACACTCGGCAGAGCCATAACCGACGGTGCGACGGACGTAAAGCTCTTTGACGAAAAAATCCATATAAGTGCGGAAATAGAGCAGCTTCACGGCATAAGCGGTCACGCCGACAACGAGGGCTTGTTAAAGTGGATGAAAAGCTTTAAAGTTACGCCAAAGCACGTATTTGTAAATCACGGCGAGGACACGGTGTGCGAAATATACGCCGCACGTCTTCGCGACGAACTGGGGCTTTCCGCGAGTGCCCCGTACAACGGCGAGGAATACAGCCTCACCGAAAACAAGGTTCTCGTTGAGGGGAACCGCGAAAAGATAGTTAAAAATACAGCCTCGCAAAACGCCTCTCGCCGCGTAAGCACGGTTTATGAGAGACTGCTCTCGGCACAAAAGCGTCTCCAAACGGTTGTGGCACATAATGAGGGCGGTGCAAACAAGGATCTTGCAAAATTTGCGGATCAGATAATTGCGCTTTGCGAAAAATGGGACAGATAAATGACCGAAATTACACTTAACAAAGATGAACATATCGAATACCTCAGTAAGGACTTGGGGCTTATCGTCTCAAAGGAGCACACCTTCGGCACGGACGCGCTGCTACTTGCCGACTTTGCGTCGCCGAAACGATATGACGTATGCTGCGACTTCGGTACGGGCTGCGGCATAATTCCCATGCTCTGGTGCAGGGACGGCTGCGGAAAAGAAATATCGGCAGTCGAAATCCAGGAAAAGGCGTGCAGTCAGCTTACGCGCTCCGTCAAGGCAAACGATTTGCAGGACAAGCTCTTTGTGTACAATGCTGATTTGAAAGAAGCTCCGCGGATATTTCCGTGCGGAAAATTCGACGTTATAACGATGAATCCGCCGTATAAAGCGGAAAACGCCGGAATAAAAAGCCAAAAGGAAAACGAAAAAATAGCCCGTCACGAAACGCTGTGTAATCTGCGCGACATAACAAAAGCCGCGTCGAAACTTCTGAAATTCGGCGGCAAGCTATGCATTTGCATACGACCCGAGCGCCTTTTTGAGACGATGGAGGCAATGAAGGAATATAAAATCGAGCCGAAAGCGTTGCGCCTTGTTGCAGCTTCACCCGAAAAGGCTCCGTGGCTGTGCCTTGTAGAGGGCAGACTCGGCGGAAAAACGGGCATAACGGTCAAAAACAATCTTTTTATATACAAGAGCAAGGACGTTTTGTCCGACGAAATGACAAGAATTTTAGGTAAATACAGGGAGGATATGTAATGACGGGAAAGCTTTACGTTGTCGGCACTCCGATAGGCAACCTCTCGGATTTTTCTCCCCGTGCCGCAGAGTGCCTCAGAAACTGTGATTTTATAGCGGCGGAGGACACAAGAGTCACCCTGAAGCTTTTAAACAGATTTGACATAAAAAAGCCGCTCATCAGCTATTTTGAGCACAACCGCCGTGAGCGCGGCGAAATAATTCTTGCGCGTATTCTCGGCGGAGAAAGCTGTGCTCTTGTCACGGACGCAGGTATGCCGGCAATTTCCGACCCCGGTCAGGACCTTGTTGACATCTGCATTGCATCGGGAGTAAATGTTGTATCCGTCCCCGGCCCCACCGCATTTGCCACAGCCGTGGCGCTGTCGGGGCTGCCGTCCGGCAGATTTACGTTTGAAGGCTTTTTGAGCGTAAATAAGCAGAGCCGCGCCGAGCATCTTGACAGCATTAAGGATGAAAAACGCACCATGGTGTTTTACGAGGCACCGCACAAGCTTTTACGCACGCTTAAGGACCTTTATGCCTGCCTCGGTGACCGCCGTATAGCGATTATTAAAGAGCTTACGAAAATCCACGAAAATGTTGAACGCACCACGCTCAAAAAGGCGTGTGAAGAATATGAGAACATACCTATCAAGGGTGAATTCGTATTAGTTATAGAGGGAGCGCCGCAGGCCGCTCCGGAGATTTACACGGTGGAGTCCGCCGTCGCGAAGGCAAGAGAATTCACAGATGAAGGAATGTCGAAAAACGAGGCGGCAAAAAACGCGGCAAATCTCACCGGAATCAAAAAGAGCGACATATATAAAATCCTGACGGAGGAATAATAATGGAATATTGGTACTTGTGGCTGCTTCTTATCGTCCTGTGCGTCATTACGGTATTTGTACTTAGCAAAGCCTCGGCGGCGGCTAAAAAGCACAACAACGAGCGTGACGCTCTTTTGAGAGAATATGACAGAAAGAAAGCTCTCAAGGATGAGTTTTCATTCTTAACGCGTGAAAAAGCGGAGAGTTCCGATCCGGAAACCCTATTCGAGGGTGTTTCGGCGGTCTTGCAGGCAAAAACAGAAAAGGCCGAAGACCCTGAAAAGGTATTCGGCAAATTTACAGAGACGCAAAAATACATTTACACCTGTCTCTTATACACATCTCCGAGCC
>ENA-OZGG01000794-OZGG01000794.1-human-gut-metagenome-genome-assembly--contig:-NODE-794-length-10979-cov-4.605731_pt1 | contig 10979 bp, 6 predicted proteins | sample MGYA00244659_ERZ653664 | MGnify/ENA primary metagenome ERZ653664 (study PRJEB26926, sample SAMN06165233) | human gut metagenome | biome: ENVO:00009003; feature: ENVO:2100002; material: ENVO:00002003... | reverse complement strand
AGATTGCCTCTTGTCTCGTGGGCTCGGAGATGTGTATAAGAGACAGGAGGAGAGCTTCCTTGCTATGGGTGTCGTAGCTGACCGTATACGGGTGCCGTAGCTGATCGTCTACGGGTGCCGTAGCTGATCGTCTACGGGTGTCGTAGCAGAGCAGCAAATTATTCGGATGCTCAAATGTCTCTTTTTCAGCTTCTTCAAGACTCATCCGGCGAATGCGCTCGCGTTCGGGATTGCCGAGGTGCTCGCCTACGTACATGGTGTAGGAGTTGTATCCATATTCCAACATTCGCGCGGCGATAGCGGCAGGGGTATGCTCCCGATCTGTCAGTACACCTATTTTGTGGGCACGTTCTATGAGTGCTTTGTCCAGTTCCTGCCACGGGCGTCCTGTCAGGGAGACGGTACGCATATCGTCGTAGGGCATCACCAGTCTGTGCGCTAATGTTTGCAGGGAATTGAAAGCCGGGTAGAGGCGTATTTTTGCATCGGGCAGTTTTCGTTTTACCGTATTGGCGAAGCCGAAAAACAGGGGATCTCCGGATGCAAATACGACAATAGATGCATCGGAAGCAGTTTTCTCAAAGTCTGCAAAAATGTTTTCGTATTGGGCAAAGACGTTATCCAGTGGAACTGTTATGGAAATCCACTCCGCACCTTCCGGAAGTAACTTCTCTACAATCTCCCGATGCCGCAAGCCGCCGGAGAAAACTTTTCCTTTCCGGATGTGCCGCAGCACTTCGGGCGGGAAGAAAGGTTCCCGATTATCGTCCATGCCTATGATGATAAAGTTTCGTATCATAGCGTATCTATTTACACATCCCGTCCCGGCCTTAACTGTTCCGCATCATTGTAGCACAAGATTGCATTTACCAGCGTTGCAGCCAAATTACTTCCTCCTTTTCGTCCCTCCACTATCAGTTTGGGTATTTCCATGAACGGCTTCACCATGTGTTTGGATTCCTGTACATGTACAAAGCCCACAGGCGCGGCAATAATACCGCTTGGTGCAGCTTTCCCTTTACGTACCAGATCACAAAGTTCCATCAAAGCCGTCGGCGCATTACCGAATACGAACAAGGCATCCGGATGTTCCTCCACCGCCAGACGTATACCGGCTTGTGTACGGGTGATCCCTTTTTCCGCTGCCATTGCCGCTACCCGTTCATCGGAAAGATAACATTTCACTTCTACCCCTAGCCGTTGTAAAGCTCCTTTGCGGATACCACTGGCAGCCATCGTCACATCCGTAACAATCGTTTTCAACCGACCGTCCGCTATTTTCTGATAAAGCTTTTCCACAGCACCTTTGTCCGTATATAGCACCTTTTCCATTTCAAAATCAGCCGTGGTATGGATGGCGTGCAGCAAAGCCCATTTATGATCCAGAGGAATATTCTTATTCTTTAGTTCCGACTCAATGGTCCGGAAACTTTGTATCATGATGTCCTGACCTATCCCCTTAGTCGGTTGTTCATCCTTATCCGGACGGTTATAATATCCCCGGGGAGTAATGAACTTGCCGTTCCACGCATAAGACTGCGAGTTACCGATCAGGATGACCGTAAACATATCCACTTCTTCGGGATTGAAATCAGCGAGTGTCGTCAGATGTACTTCCTGTTCCTCCCGTCCAGCCTGGCGTACATAACCTACCGGAGTCTCCGGAGCACGTCCTTCTGCGAGAAACAGCTCTTTCAGTCGATAGAGTTGCCAATACCGCCCTTCGCTTTTCGGATTGTATACAGCCGTTACGAAATCGGCCATAGCTGCCGCACGGATGCGACGCTCAATCCGTTCCCACGGTGTCATCAGATCGGAAAGAGAAATCACACAGAAATCATGTCCCACAGGAGCACCAAGCAGTGAAGCCGCTTTCTGAAAAGCGCTGATACCCGGCAAGGCAATCACTTCGACGTTGCTGTTCCGTTCCCGCTTCATCTCGTAAATCAGCGGAGTCATTCCATAAATCCCCGCGTCACCGGAACTGATGACACAAACCGTTTTTCCTTGTTCCGCCAATTCAAATGCCTGTTCCGCACGAGTGCGTTCCCGCTTCATACCCGTATCTATACATTCTGTTTCAGGGTGGAGATAAGGCTGGATAAAACGGAAATAATATTTATATCCCACTACTACATCCGCTTCGCGAACCGCCTCCAGAACCGCAGGCGTAATGTCTTGTTCGCTGCCCGGTCCGATGCCGGCAACTATTATCTTTGGCTGTTTCATATCGCTTTTATTTCTATCATGCAAAGATACATTCTATTCTCTAAACTTCGGGTATAAAAGGGTGTAAAAAGGGCTACACCCTTTGCCCGGAATGGCGTAGCCATCCGGGGCAAAAGGTGTAGCCATAAGAGGGAAAGGGTATAGCTATTTCAGCAACGCCTCAATGTGTTCCATATATAACTTCCGGATAGCGGGTTGTTCGCCCAGTCCCTGCATACGGACATTGGCCTGATAACCTGCCTTTTCCATTTCCGGTTTCCATACTCCGACGATGTCTTCTTTCGTATGATTACCGCATACCAGCAACAACGGTATCAGTGTCACTTGTTTCGGGCGTGTCTCCTTCAACTGTGCCAGTGTAACGTCCAGTGTAGGATAACCCTCGATGGTGCTGACGTGGAAGTTTTTCAGTCCGTGGGCTTTCATCATATAGTCCAGCATGGCGTAAGTGGCGGTACTTGGCAATTGATTGCCGTGTCCCACATAGATGACGTCCTCTTTCTTTCCGGGCTGTTCCTGTGTCAGAATTTCGATTACCTTTTCACAATCTTCCACTGTATAAAGCAATGGGTTACCCACCTTTATTTCTTTAAAGAAGGGTTTCACGCTCTCCGCATCGCGGCGGACGGAAGTCATTTCACTTCCTTCAATCAGTGTTGTACTCTGTATCAGTACGCGCGAATATCCTTCGCTTCTGAGTTTCAGCAGTGCGTCTACCGGACTGTCTTTATGAACGCCTTGCTTCTCCAGCCTGCGCCGAACAATGGGAGAGATATACGCTTCGCGCACTTCAAACTGTGGAAAAGTTTCTTTTGCCTCACGGGTGATTACGTCGAGCGTCAGTGCACGCGTATCAGGGTCCGAACTTCCGTAATGGGTAATGAGAAGGGCAGTCTTCTCCCCCTGTGCAGAGGAGAAGAGAGCCACACTCAGTAAACAAAGAGTAATGAAAAGATGCTTCATATCAATAATAAGTTGTTATGCGTTAATTCTTTAGTTTTAAAGTCAGACTCACCACCAACATACGTCCCGGTGAGTACAGGGTGAAGTTCTTCGTCAGAGGTCTCATATCCCTCTTGTTGAAGATATTGTCGATACCGATACCGGGTTCCAGGAAGAAACTGCTGAAACAGTCGAAGGAGTGGCGGGTGTTCAGGTTCCAGATACCGTAACCCGGAGCATCTCCGTCGGCATCTCCCGGATAGTAGCATTTGCTTTGCAGACGACCGTTCAGGTTGAGGTTCATGGTGTAGTCACCCCATGAATGTGCATAGTTTCCGCTGATGGTTGCAGTGTGGCGGATGCTGCGTTGAATATTTTGCCAGCCTTCTTCACCTTTACCGCGGGCATAAGCGTAGGTATAGTTACCATTCAGCGTAAAGCCGGCGAACGGATTGCCTGACAAACTCACCTCAAAACCACGGACGGTAGCCTTTTCAAAGTTGATGTATTCTTTCAGGTTTACATTCTTGGTAGATGATAAGTCTGCCAGTTCGGGGAATTCTTCTTTCAGTTGCTGCTGGGCCTCAGCGGACAAATCATTGAATGCGGTTACTTTGGAAGACACCATATCTGTCAGATAATTCAGATATCCCGTAACAGAGGCACTGAAACGGTTGGTGCGGTATTCCATATTGACGGAGTAGTAGTTGCTGTGTTCAGGCTTCAGGTCAGCATCACCGATGGAGATAGTGTATTTGCTACCCATTTTCTTGAACATGCTGTAATACAATTCGTCTACGCCAGGAGCACGGAAACCTGCTGCATACGTGGCACGTACGTTGAAGTTTCCAATATTGTACATGGCTGCCACTTTCGGGGTGAAACGTCCGCCTGCCTGTTCGTGATAGTCATAGCGTGCACCGACAATGCCCGTGAAGTGATCCCACAGTTTTACCTCATGCTGGCCGTAGCCCGACAAAGTATATACTCCCTTGTCTACATCGGCATCGGGACGAACAAGAATATCCTTGCGGTAGTCCACTCCGAAGACAGTGGTACTGTTGGTGGTGAAACCGAAGATACCTTTCAGTTCGGCATCATGGAACTTCTGTCTTTTGGTGAATGCGTAGTCACCCGGTTGGTAATCACCGGCTGCCAGCATGTATTTGTAGCGCGAAGTATAATTGTTGCCTACATAATCCAACTGGATGGAGGAACGTTTATTCAGTCTGTACTTGGCTCCCGTACCCCAGTTGTAGCCTTCGTAATGCGTATTATAATCATTTCCGCCTGTCATACCGTCGCGTTTGGCGGGTCGGTCGGTCATGCGCCAATAATATCCGCCATTGGCATAGAACGAGAGTTTTTCCGTAGCATCGTAGGTGAATTGCTGCGAAAAGTTATTCATGCTGTAGCCGATGGAAAGCTGATCGAGGGTTTCAACCAGGTCATCATTCTTGTCTACGGTCAGACCACTGTTCTGCCAGCCATCCGAGTGATCGTACTTATAAGCAGTGTAAGAGGCGAGCTTTCCTTTGGCAATGTCCAGGTTGAGGCCTTGTGAAAACTGATTCTTTCTTGTATAACGGCTGTTGGTGGTGAAGGAGATTTCATCTTTCGGCTGGTTGGTGATGATGTTGATAACACCGGCAATCGCATCCGAACCATAGAGCGAAGAAGCTGCGCCGTTTAAAACTTCGATACGCTTCACACGGCTCATGTCTATCTGGCTGATGTCGATATTACCGCTGATATCTCCCGTCACTTTGCGTCCGTTAATCAGTATCAGTACGTATTTATTGGAAAGTCCGTTCATCATCAGATACGAACCCATGGCATTCGGGGAGAAGGAGAGAGAGGGAACCATCATGGTCATTGCTTGTTGGAAATCCGTGATTCCGGCACGTTTTATTTCGTTGGCGGTGATGACGGATACCGGTGCCGGAGTATTTTTCAGTCGCTGGTGCGTACCCGTACCGGTTACTACTACAGGATTCAAATCCACAGTTTTATCTACGGAAGTTTCACCTTTATCAGCCTGTGCCCATGCACCGGCAGCGATACTTCCCATTAAGAGAGTCGTTAAGAACCTTTGCTTTATCATAAAATTATCGTTTGTTTGGAAATGCAAAGATATGGGGAAGATGAGGGTAAGAAAATACCCACTGATGGGTATTTCTATTGTTAAAAACCCTTGTTTATAGGTATGGACTCTTTAACTTTTATTCAAAGGGTGACGGATATCTATTGTTATTCCGGAACATAGATAATTTCTCCACTTTCCAGTTGGTAGGCTACACCGACTTTTTTCCCTCGCTTGCCGGAAGTTTCCTGTTTCTCGCTGGGAGTGTATCGCTTGATTTCCTGTCCTTCTTTCGTAATGATTTCCATATTCTCTTTTCCGGGATTCTTCACCATAGTGAAGTCTTCTTTGGAAAACATTTCCGTCATGTTGAAGCGAGAGACGAGGGCAACCATCAGTGCGACGGCAAAGACCATGGCTACATCAAAAAGGTTCGCTACCGTACCCATCGGGTCGGAGTCCGTTTGGTTGTGAAGCAGTCTGTTTCGTTTCATATTTTTTTATGGGGCTGAGAGTTATTCATTGGTTTTGTTTCGCAGAGTCTTGTCCAGATATTCCAGATCATTTATTTCACGGGCATACCAGCGTTGTTTCACTTGCAGAGTGATGACGCCGACTGCGGCAATCACCATACCGACCACGGTGGTGGCAAAGGCTATCTGCATATTGTAAGCCATTGAGGAAATATCTCCTGTAGCCAGTCCGACAAGGGCGGGACCCATCGGAATCAGTGTTCCCATCAATCCCAGCATCGGACCGAGTTTGATGAAAGTGCGCGAGCGTCCCAGCTCTTTTTCGGCGTCTACTTCGAAGTTGGCAAGCAGGCGTTCGCAGTAGGCGGCGTTATCACGGTGCTCGACAAGCTTTTTCAGGCAACGGAGCAAAGGTTGTTTCCCGGCTTGGGGAAAGCTCTGCAACTGTTCGTTAATGTTTTCAGGAGTGATGGTTTCTAACATTTCGGAGAGTTGCTTTTGTAGTTTCATCCGTTGGTAGAATTCTCCGAAGAAACCTCCGGCAAGGATAATGGCGCGGAGGAAGAACAGGAGTAATAATACAATGACCGGAACAAGTAGTCCGTTGGATATCCAGAAGAGTGAGTTTGAAATGGTTTCCATAATGATATTTATAATTTTAGTAGTTACTGTTTATTTAGTAGCCGGTAGCTATGATGCTCAGTACGACTATGAATAAGTTTACAATAAAAAGGATTTCGAGGCGCAGGGCTTTATCTCCCAATAGGATTTGTAGCAATCGGGCACCGATACCGATAAGTAAGAATGTGGTGGTGGCTACTATCCACGAGAGCATATTGAAATCAATGCCTGGAAAAGAGAATAATAATTCAGCCAGTACATAGCATAGTACGCCACTTATCAATAAACCGGGGTAAAGGTGGAGCAGGAAGGTGATGCTTCGTTTGAATGCAGTGTCTCTTGTACGCATTCCGGAGAAGCAGTCGAAGCAAAAGGTTATCAGGATGGCGGCTTCCAATGTGATGCAAACAGATACATCCAGCATTTTCTCCCGGGAAGCAAAAAAGGCTGCTATTGCTGTCTTAGATTGCTCGGTTACCCAAGGAGTAATGAGTAAAACAAATAGGGCACAACATAGTGCTGTCAGCCACGTTCCCCAACGGGGATAGAAGCCGACCTTCAGCAGGAAGCTGAGGGCGATGAAGATTGCTAATATGGGGATGACGTAATCCATAGTTATTGGGTGAATGGTAAATTGTTAGTGATTAGTGATTAGTGGCTGCGCTATTACTCCGCATGGTGCTAATCACTTATCACTAAACACTAATCATTATGAAGTTATTTACTTTTTCTTCTTTTAATTAATGCAACCAGTCCAATGAACACCACCAGTACCACGCCTCCAATCACTAATCCGTTTGTAGTACGTTTCTGCGTTATCTGTTCCGGTGTCAGCTTCTTTTCTTTCAATACTACATCTTTTCCATTGGCCGAAGCGGCTTCATATATTGCTTTCATATCCTGATTGAATTCCTGTTTCTCTTTCACATCCAGATTATCTGCAACAAACGACTGTAATTTGGCATTATCGCATACAAACTCCGTGCAGGCGGCACCCTTCTCACGGGTTATTTGTGCGTGTAGTGCAGCTGTTGCTTTCAACTGTTCAGGGCTTGCTTTCCAATAGCCTTTCCGTGCACTTTCCAGCATCACCGCAGTCATAGCCTGATAGGATGCCGGATTCACCCGGAGAAAATAATCTTGTATTCCGAGTTTATTTTCATCCTGAATGTACATCCGGTACAGGTCATTAAAAATCTCCTTATCCATTGCCGACGGACGCATTACATGCCAGCCAAAGATATTGCGGAAAATCTCTCCGAACATTTGTGCCGAACCTGCACCGCCTTTCATCCGTTCTTGTATGAATGTCGGATTCAGTATCGTAGCCCGCGTCTCCACAGCAATCGCCTCTTTGGTCTCCTGCATACGGCGGTTGGTACGATTACGATAATCGGCCATATAAGCATCCGGTTCTTTACCTGTCAGTGTTTTTACAGTAAGAGATAATCCACCGGTGAATTCATATACGTGGTCCAATGAAATAGGTCCCCACGTATTACTCTGCCGCGGCTGAATCACTACATCCGTTTCGGAGAGGGCAGAGGCAAACAAATCTTTCTGAACCTCACCCCAGTTATCTTCATCACCATAAGCGGCACCCATATTATTGAGATATCCTTGGGCGATTTCCTTTTCATCCTCCCATGATCCGCTATGCTCGGTATATCCCATGATTCCTGTACTGTATCCACTATTGACAGGACCGAATACACGCATTACAGACATTTCCCGTGCACGTTTTGGGGAAGTCCCTTTTTCCACCAGTAACTTTTCCTGTAGCACTGTTCCCGATGCCACATAGTTGGGATATGCTTCGTCCTTTGCTTCCGATGCCAGGCGAACCGCATCCGTCAGCAACTTCAGACGTGATCCGGCTATGTCGCGAAGCTGTCCTGAGATTTGTACCACTACATTAATACGTGGCCGCCCCAGTTCTTCGCTGGGCACAAGTCTCAAATCTACTACACGTCCTTGTCCATCGCGTACAGGCTCCACACCCAGCATCCAGAAGACTTGTGCCAGCGTGGCTCCTTCGGTTGTGATAAATTCACCCGCCCAGAAAGTATAACTCACTTTCCGCGGATATTCCCCATGTTTGCCGGTGTATTGTTTCAGGGTTGCTTCCGCCAGTCGTTTTCCGTCTTCCCATGCACGTGGATTAGGGGTTGTTTCAGCATTTACGCTATACATATTCCTTCCTGTGGGCAATACATTGGGGTTCAATACCGGATCTCCACCCGGAGCAGGCAGAACTGTTCCTCCATTCAGGCCGCGCACCATTGCGTTGAATTCATTGGCGGTAGAAGCTATTAGTTGTTCGCGATAGCGCAATGCGGGGCGAAGGTCCGGGGCAATGGCAACCGTATCACGAGGCGGATTCTGTAACATAGCCATCAGTCGTTTCTTTGCCGTTGGCAGATAATGGTGGGCTATATATGTAAAGTCTTGCAATTGTTCCGTAGTAATCTTGCCTTTATCCCGGTCAGTTTTGGCCGTTTCGTAAGCCAGGGCATCTGCGCTGACGGCAAGGGTGGTTTGCAGTAAGTCACGTTCCGAATAAGGTTCACCCATCGTGTAGTATGCACCCAGCATCTTCTCATTAGCTATTTCTTCGGTAAAGGCATCCAGACGTTCCAGTTCTTCGGCAGTATAGGGGTTGTCCGGTACGGAATCCAGTTCCAGGTCCCGGTGAAGTCCCAGGTGAACAGTCTCTTTCTTGACGCGCATTCCCAGCATACGATGTCCTTCCGTTCCTTCATCCAGAAGTTTATGAATATCTTCCAGTAATTGGTTATATCGCTGTCTCATGCCACTTTCCGCATAAGGCGGAGTCAGATGAGTGACGAGTACAGCATGTGTACGCCGTTTGGCTATAATACCTTCTCCTACGTTTCCCGTAGTATAGAAATAGAAATGCGGCAGATTACCTACCAGTGCTTCCGACCAGTCTGCCTGTGATAAGCCCACATTCTTTCCCGGGGTATATTCCAGGTTTCCATGTGTGCCGAAGTGTATCAGTGCATCCGCTTTAAAACCTTTCTGCATATACAGATAAGGTGCCAGATAACTGTGAGGCGGCGCTACGGGCATGCCATGTACCAGTTTGAAATCATCGTCTCCCAATGCCGGACGGGGTTGTGGAAACAATAACACATTGCCGAATCGCAGGCAGGCAATGGCGATACTGTCTTTTGTGGCTAATAAATTGCCGGGAGCGTCTCCATAACGGTCAGTCACTTCCTTGTACTTTTCCGGCAGGATCACTTCTTTTGCCCAGGTTTCATATTGTCCGGTAGACAGCCATACAGGGTGTGCTGTTTTCAGGAATTGTTCCTGTGCCCCTTTGGCATACGAACCCATGACAGAGCCGTCACGATATATCCTGTTTCCGAATTCTTCTACGGTGGCAGGCAGATTGCTTACGTCATATCCTTCATTGCGCAAGCGTTTCAGGAAGTTATAAAGAGAAGGAATCACCTCCATGCCGCTTGCCAGCAAGGCATCTTTACCGGGTGTCTTGAAGTAGCAGATGGCGACGCGTTTGTCCTTGTTGGATTTATCGCGAAGAGACATATATTTGCTGATATGCTCAACTAAAGCATCCATCCGTTCCGGTTCCGGTGTGTGCAGAATATATCCTTCTTCATTCTCATTTTGTGTGGAAATACATAAGGGGGCCATGCCTCCGTCTATTTCGGGTACTACTACACGTGCCGTCAGTGTACCTCCACTTACAGGTACGTTGGGGTTCAGCCATTCTTCGCGCGGTTGTACCAGTGGGAAAGGCATGAAGAGGGGAATATTTTCCTGATGTAACCAGTTAATGAGCGAGTCATTTCCCAGACGTCCCATAGGTAGATAAATCAATCCGTCGGGATGAAGGGTACGTATCAGGTCTTCGCGTCCCTTACCGCTACCGGTGATGGGATAAATATTGAAACCTGCCTGTGTCAGACGGGAGATCAGGGTATCTACATGGGCGCGGGTACCTTCTACCGGAAAACTGATACCTGAGATAAAAGCAAGATTGCGCCCACCTTCGTGATAGAGTTGCTTTTGTTTCAGATATTCAGTCAACTCTTGTGGAGTTTTGAAGTATTGGCCGTATTCCTGATGATAAAACAGGTTGTTGGGTAATTCTATGGGATTTTCAAAAGAACGGTCACCCAGTCGATGGGGAGTGGAGATGTGTCGCAGATAGCGCAAAGCATTCCTGTAGTTCTGTCTGCAAGCATTTTGGAAATACATTTGCAGGGTCTCCTGTTGTTCAGGGGTGATATTGTGGTTGACGATGAAGTTGAAATGTCTTAGCGCATTGGTAAAAACTGGAATACCTTTGGCAGCTACCCGTTCCAGTTCCGCTACTTGTGTTTCGTCCAGAAACAATCCGCGTCCGTACATCATGATGGCATCATAGCCGGAAAGGTCTTTCACTTCCTCCATCTTGATGCACTTCACGCGGATATGGCTGCAATCATTATTCAGTGCGATGTCTGCTGCTTGTGCGGGCAGGGGATTGATGATGAGGATGCGGGTAGGTGCCCACCAATAATTGTAGGCTGCAAAGCAAGCGATGACCACGGCGATTATGCAGCCAAGGATTATTCCTGTTCTTTTCTTGTTCATAG
>ENA-OZGG01000789-OZGG01000789.1-human-gut-metagenome-genome-assembly--contig:-NODE-789-length-11041-cov-4.297925_pt1 | contig 11041 bp, 10 predicted proteins | sample MGYA00244659_ERZ653664 | MGnify/ENA primary metagenome ERZ653664 (study PRJEB26926, sample SAMN06165233) | human gut metagenome | biome: ENVO:00009003; feature: ENVO:2100002; material: ENVO:00002003... | reverse complement strand
TGTCTCGTGGGCTCGGAGATGTGTATAAGAGACAGAAATGGTTCGGCGTAACTTATGCGGCGGATCGTCAAGGCGTTGTGGATAAGATCCAAGCCTTGGTAGACGCAGGCGAGTATCCAAGCAAATTATTCTGATTATAAGGTTCTTATGGCTGATTCCTCAGCAGGAAGTAACAGCCGTGGCCTAAGACTCTTATCGTATCACCCTTGTGAAGCGATCTTTTCACCTCTGTGAAGCGATCTTTTCACGGGGGTGATACGATCTTTTCACCTCTGTGAAAAGATCAATACCTCCTAATGAAAACGATACTATATATATTTCCATTACCCAAAAGACCTAGTCCAAAGCTTTTGTATGTAACCATTCAGAAAGCAAATCCGCAACCTCTATATTATTTAAATCCGACATAGGGAAATGGGTATTGCCATGTAATCCTACCTCCGGTAAATGAATAACGGTGACATCCCCACCCTGATCATTCAGCATTTTTGCCCATATCTTCATCAAGCGCAAACGGCGTGTCCATTCATATAACTCCGGACGCTCATCGGTTTCGGGTAAATTATCTCCATAATAAATGACGATAGGGACCTTGGTATATTCCATGAATACGGACATAGGTACTTCAATGCCTTCCATTTTCTTGGAAAGCGTAATAAACTTAGCCTCCTCCGGCAATTGCCCTTCCGGAAAAGGAACCGCTCCACCCGGTTCGTATGATGCGATAGCCTTAATGTTTCTCGTCTTAAGCAATGTATTCCATCCAACGGGCCCGCCTTGCGAATGGGTAATAAATACGCCCGGGCCTATCTTGTCGAACAAAGCGGCGTAGGCATCCGAATAGACCTCAAAATCCGTCGTGCCAATAGTCGGCGTCATTTGACGAAAGTATTGGTCCAAGGTTTCCTTATCCCGCTTAAACTGTACTCCTTCAAAATAATCCGGCCAGATACCTACACGAAAACGGTTAAACCAAACCTCCTCGTCAAACGCTGGAGAAATTGTCACGCTCTCCGTACCTCTACCGGCGTTCCCTCTACGAGGCTGATCGACAAGATAGACACTAAACCGGCGACGTAAGAAAATATTCTGGAAGCCCTCACGCCCGTCGGGTGTGGTTTCCCATGTCTTAGAAAACTGCCCTACACCATGGGCGAATACCAATGGGTATTTCCTCGCTCCGACCGGCTTTTGATAAAATACGTACGCATGGTCGCCATGAAAAGTATGCCCTAATGAATCAACCAAGACCGTACCTCCAACAGCGAAGCTGCCTTGCTCATCCACCATCAGAACACGCTCATCTCGCTGTTTACATCCAACAAGCAAGAGAATGATACCAAGTATAAAAACAGGTCTCATATTTCCGATAGCTTAATCTATTTCTGTACTTTTGATTCCTGTAGCGCATTATAACGGCTTCCCACTACAGGGATAGCGGAAACCGCATCCTCCAATTCCCTCATCTCACCGGCGGTGAAAATGATATCCGCAGCACGTAAATTCTCTTCCAGATGAGACAGCTTCGTAGTCCCCGGTATAGCTACGATCCAAGGTTTCTTATTCATTAACCATGCCAAGGCAACTTGTGCGGGCGTGATCCCCCGTGTCCTCCCAAAAGCATTCAGCACTTCCACGATCCGCATATTGGCACGGATAGCTTCCGGTTGGAAACGAGGTAAATCTTGACGATTGTCGTTTTCCGGATCAAATCGAGTATACTCGTTAATCAAGCCTCCCAAAAAGCCTCGATTTATCGGACTATAAGGAACAAAACCAATACCCAGTTCCTCACACAACGGCAATACGCTCTCCTCCACGGCACGATGCATCAAATGATATTCACTCTGTATAGCCGTAACAGGGCAGATCCTATGGGCACGGCGGATGGTATCGGCATTCACCTCGCAAAGTCCGAAATGCAATACCTTGCCTTCTCTGATCAATTCGTTCACGGTCTCAGCGACGACCTCAATCGGAGTGTTCGGGTCCGCACGATGCTGGTAAAACATACCGAGAGTTTCTACTCCAAGATTGCGAAGCGAATTCTCGCACACCTTACGTATATTGTTGGGAGAACTATCTTCCTCTGTCTTGATTTGTACGCCATCCACAAACTTATGCCCAAATTTAGTAGTTACAAATACCCGGTCCGAATAACCTTTCAACGCTTCGCCAACTAATCGTTCATTCGTTTGATAACCATAGCTCTCTGCCGTGTCGAACAAAGTAACACCACGATCGATGGCCTCATGTACCAAAGCGATTACTTGCTTCTTGCCGGGATGCTGGCCGCGATGATGATTCAATCCCATACAACCAAATCCCATAGCCGATACAACCATGGAAGCCGTACCACTTCCCAATGTCCGCTTTACACCGACCACGGCATTAGTTTTACAATCCAAGGCCGAGGGTCCTTGCCTGTTCACGCCCTCACAGGCAACCATTCCATTGAATACGGAAGAAGCACAGATCCCTGTTCCTGCCAATACCGCCGACCTCAAAAATCCCCGACGGCTTATCTCATTGTACTTTCTCATAACTTATGACCTTTCTAATTAATATTCCATTCACGGCAAAAATACTACGTTCCTACATCCAAACATGTATCAAAACCACAGATAGACATACCAATTTCATCGGTCATACTCCTTATCCGTCACAGCCCGGAGCTGTACGGCATGATTCTCGATCGCATGTTCCGTAATGGTCATACACACGATAGAGCTACCCGGTGTCGCCCCATTCCAATGGCGTACATTAGGAGGTGTCACGATCACATCACCCTTCCGGATCACACGTTTCTCTCCTCCTTCCTCTTGATAATATCCTTCTCCATCAAGTACTAACAAGGTTTGTTCGGCATCCGGATGGTAATGCCAGAAATTACGACTGTAAGGTTTGAATATAAAATGCGCGATCATCGTATTACCAGACTCCTTCAACAAGGAGACATAGACATCCCCCGTATTATACTCCGACGAAGCCTTTGCGTCAGCAGGGAAAACCAATGTCTCGGCACTTTGTTCACCCTCGCTAGAGCTGAGAGCTACAAGGTCAAAAGCTTCTCCCGGGGCTAAGACATGAACACGTTCCGGATTGAAGATACGCTCTTCTAGCATTTTAGGGTCGGCATTGAATGGTTTCATATCGGGAGCATCCACCGTTCCCCAATGAGACAGGAGAAGCTGCGCTTTAGGATAAGCATTTGCGATCTTTATGGCTCCCTCCAATCCTATATGCCATGAATCATCCGAAAAATCAAAGAAAATCACGTCCGGGGCAGGTAATTCCAAGAACTCAGGAAGAAAGCGGGAATCTCCCGGTGCCCAAATTAAGCCATCCGGTGTTTTCATGAGGAAACCACAATAATCTTCAACCTTAAATTCATGCGTATATCCCGGATACTCATTTTGCCACGTATGGTAAGCCGGAGTTAACTTGATAGAAATCGGACCAACATTAAAAGTCTCCCCGATACGATGTCCGAAAGAGTTCAAACCCTGTGTTTCCATCAAAGAATCCATGTAGAATGTAGAATGATATTCCCGGCATACAGAAGACATTTCCGTACAAGTAGGAACACTGTAATGATCATTGTCGCAATGAGTGATCAATACCGCATCCAAATGGGGAACATCTTTAGGGGCGATCGGCATATTTATTAACAAAGGCATATCAAATCCCTTCAACATTGGATCGACCATCAAACACGTACCACGGCTATTAATCAGAAAGCCAGCGTTCCCCAACCAGCGTATAACCGTATGCCCGGTTGACTCAAAAGCCTCTTTGCCGAAAGGTTGTGATGCAGGAGGGATGGCTTGACCCTTTTCATTATAAGAAAACTGAGCCTTTATGTTTAAGACAATCCCCCCTAAAATTAAAATAGCTAAGATACTTGCTCTCATAGTATATTGAATTTAGAGTTTTAAATTTCTATGACAAAATTACCTAGATTCAACATAAAACGATGTGCATATATTACAGATGTTTGTAACGCTATTACGGTTTCCTACCAAAGAAATCATGTTTAGACCTATTCCTTTGATCATAGATATCGATATTTATTCTTATTTTTGTCCATCTAAAACTAATAGAAATAAATATGAGACGGATTCTTACGATGTTGTTTGTTTCGGTATTTATGCTTTCGCTATGCCCGCTGCATGCGCAAGAGACTGAGACATTGGTGCTGATTGATACGGATATGGGTAAGATTAAGGTGAAACTGTTCAACGACACGCCGTTGCACAGGGATAATTTTATCAAGAACGTAAAAGAACACCGTTACGATGGATTATTGTTCCATCGGGTTATCAAGCAATTCATGATACAAGGAGGCGATATCAACTCGAAAGACGCTCCCTTGGACGCACATCTGGGCGACGGAGATCTAGATTACACCATCCCCGCCGAGTTCGTGTATCCGAAATATTTCCATAAGCGGGGAATGCTCTGTGCCGCACGTACCCCGGATGAGGAGAATCCCGAGAAGGCCTCATCAGCGACTCAATTCTATATCGTGACCGGAAAGTTCTTTACGGAGATGGAGCTAGATAAGATGACCAAGGAGAAAGGCATCGAGTTTACGCCGGAGCAAAAAGAAGCCTATATGCTGGAAGGCGGAACGCCTCATCTGGACGGCAACTATACGGTGTTCGGAGAGGTTATACAGGGTATGAAAGTCGTGGATAAGATACAGTTCGTCGAGACGAACGCCGAAGACAGGCCCACGAAGAACATAAAGATCAAGTCAATGAAACTCATAGAAAAATAAGTAAAATGGAAAATCAAGCAACTGAGACAAGGGTGCTTATGCACACCAACAAAGGAGATATAAAGCTGAAATTATATAACGACACGCCATTACATCGTGATAACTTTATCAAGTTGGTAAAAGAAGGGCAATATAACGGCTTGCTGTTCCACCGTGTGATCAAGGATTTCATGATACAAGGAGGTGACGTAACTTCCAAGGATGCCCCAATGAACAAGCAACTGGGAGCGGGCGATCTGGGCTATACCGTTCCCGCCGAATTCCGTTACCCGAAATATTTCCATAAGAAAGGAGCCTTGGCCGCTCCCCGCCAACCGGACGATGTCAACCCGCAAAAGAAATCGGACATGTCGCAATTCTTTATCGTGCAGGGGAAGGTCTATAGGGAAACCGAACTGGATACGTTAGAGCGTACCGCCAACTATCCGGCCCGGCAAAAGGCCCTGAAGGAGTTTTACGCGCCGGTCCGTGCCGAGTTGAATATGATAAAGATGAGTAACAAACGGGAATACCAGAAGCGATTGAGAATGATCAACGCCCAGATAGACTCCGTTATTCAAGCAACTCCCGGGCATTTGCTATTTACGGATGAGCAACGGAAGGCTTATACCACCGTAGGCGGTTGCCATCATCTAGACGGCACCTATACGATCTTCGGGGAGCTGACGGAGGGGTTCGACGTTCTGGATCAGATCGCTACCCAGCCGAAAGACCAGAATGACCGTCCGAAGAAAGACATCCGCATCCAAAGTATAACGATCGAATAATTCACCACTCCTATGTTAAAGAGAGATTTCATCATGGTACAGATCGAGGAACTGGGCAAAGTGATCGCCCAGATCATCTTCAATCGTAATTCCAACGATGGGGCACGCAAGAACCCCGAGTTAATCCAATCCGTCTACACATCCTTAAAACTGGATAACGATTTCTTGCTGAACACGCCTATCGACGGCATCCGCACTTATCTGGACGGTGATGATTCGTGCGGCCTCCAACGCATGGAGCTGGCGGCCAAGACCTTGCTGGAAGAAAGTTTCCTTTTGCCGGAGGCGCAAGGTAAAAAACTCCGGGCAAGAGCGAAAGAGCTATTGGAATATATCCAACGCAACGACACTACGTTCTCATTGGAACGAGTGGCGTTGCTGGAAGAGATAAATAACTATTGAATTGATTGCGGATCGATGGTAGGGCCTTCCACGACTAGAAGGCCCTTCTCATCGATTCGCATTTTATCGATGAATACGACCCGCTCATCCCCTGTCTTCTGGGTACGCCCGTGATAAACGCAATACATTTGTTTTCCGTCCTTCGACCAAGTAACGCTATTATGTCCGGTACCCGTGACGATACCGCCTTTTTCCACGTTCTTCTCCAGCACCGGATTATTAGATGCCTTCTCAAACAGTCCTAACGGATGTTCGGACACGGCATATCCCACCGCATAATTTGCCCCGCCAAAATAATTAGCGGAATACATCATATAATACAAGCCGTTGTGACGTAGCATGAAAGAGCCTTCCGTCCAACGACGTCCGACCTCCCCTTTGGTAACCGAGCGACTTTCCCATTCACTTTGCGCATCATCCAATTTTACGGGTGGACGCAGCAGAAGTACGGGTTCCCCAATTACGTGCGTAAGATCCTGAGCGACCTCCACCCCGTAAATCCAGCTTTCCTCAACGGAGTCGAACATGCCTTTCTTCTTTGCCTCATCGGCGATCTCGCTTTCTACCGGATGCTTATAGCAACAACGGGAATAATAGAGATAGGTACGGCCATCCTCATCCTCGATCAAGTTTCCGTCGATTACAGGATATCCCGGATCAAACAAAGGAGCATCGGCCAATTCCTTAAATGGTCCGGTCGGCTTATCCGACACAGCTACGCCGATACGGAAATTTTCCTCCTCGTTGGTCGGATTCTTCCGCCAATCCGCGCTGAAGAACATATAGAACTTCCCGTCACGCTCGTACACTTCCGGCGCCCAGAAATTAGCGATTGCCCAAGAATCGGGCGTATTGCCCCGATAAACCTGCCCTTCCGACTTCCAATGGATCAAATCATCGGAAGAATAGGCGCAAAAACCGTCTACAGCCCCGGCACCGGTACCATACATATAATAACGTCCGTCCGAGGCCAACAATACGTATGGATCGCCAAACTGGACCGACAAAGGATTACTGTACGTTAACTCGGGCTCTTCCGCGGCAGACTTCTTTCCCGTACAACCCGCATTCAAACACATAAGAACTCCCAGACAAAGGGATATTCCTATTTTCATACCACTTTTCATTTTTCTTATTTATTGGATTCTAAATTATACACTCCTTCCGCACAACGTTCCCCGTCGATGGCGGCGGATACGATTCCTCCCGCATACCCCGCTCCCTCACCGCAAGGGAAAAGACCTTTTACCGTGACGTGTTGATAGGTATCCCGATCACGGAGGATACGAACCGGAGCGGATGTACGGGTCTCTACGCCGATCATGGTTGCCTCGTTGGTCAAGAAGCCTCTAGAGACCTTACCGAAATAACGGAAACCTTCCCGCAGGCGACTGGTCACAAATTCCGGCATCCAAAAATGCAACGGAGAGGCCAGCAGACCCGGCGTATACGACGAAACCGGTAAATCGAAAGAGTTCTTCTTCCGCATGAAATCATCCATGCGCTGGGCGGGTGCCGTTTGCTTCATGCCTCCGTTTAGCCAGCAGACCTCTTCCAGACGTTCTTGAAAGGCCATCAACGCTAATGGGGAATCCGCATCTACCTTCTCGCCATTCCGAAGATAAAGCTCCTCCTGCCCTACCAGTTCGGAATAATCTTCAGGACGGATCTCTACCACCATCCCTGAGTTAGACCAGCGGGAACCCCGGTTGGAAGGCGACATTCCATTTACCACGACCTGCTTAGGTCCGCTCGCCGCAGGAACCACGAAACCTCCCGGACACATACAGAAGGAATAGACGCCCCGGTTATTCGCTTGCGTCACAAAACTATACTCTGCCGCAGGAAGATATTTCCCACGACCTTCTTTCCGATGATACTGGATTTGGTCGATCAATTCCTGAGGATGTTCCAGACGAACACCGACCGCGATCCCTTTCGCCTCGATCTGGATCTGGCGTTCGTATAAATAGTTATAGACATCACGGGCGGAATGGCCGGTAGCTAAGATAACAGGCCCGTAAAAGCTCTTTCCCGTATTCGTCTCGATGCCGATCACCTCGTTCTCTTTCATGATAAAAGCATCCATACGGGTCTCGAAATGTACCTCACCTCCGCATCGCTTGATTTGCTCCCGGATATTCTCGATCACACGGGGGAGCTTATCCGTTCCGATATGCGGATGGGCATCCGCCAAGATAGAGGGACTGGCCCCAAACTGGCAAAAGATATTCAGTATCTTATCTACCGAGCCTCTTTTCTTGCTACGGGTATACAGCTTTCCATCAGAATAAGCGCCGGCACCGCCCTCACCGAAACTATAATTTGATTCTCCGTTCACCTTATGCTCACGACTGATCAAGGCGATATCTTTCTTGCGTTCCCGCACGTCCTTACCTCGCTCGACGATGATGGGGCGCAAACCTAACTCTATCAAGCGCAAGGCAGCGAACAGACCTCCCGGACCGGCTCCTACGACGATCACAGGTTTCCCTGCCGAGACATCTTTATACTCTATCGATTGATATTCCGGCTCGCTGGGCATCTCGTTCATGAAAACACGCAGTTTCACGTTGACAAATATCGTTCGCTGGCGTGCGTCTATCGAACGTTTCAATACACGTACGGCCCGGATATTTTTCGGAGCCTCACCCGTCTCACGGGCTACTACTTGCCTTAGCGATTGCTCATTAACAGCCTCTTCCGGCAATATCCTGAGTTGTAATTCTTTTATCATTGTTTATTATATATTAACCGAATAGTTGCCGAAAGGCTTCCTCCACTTTCTTTACCTGTACGATTTGGATCTTACTTTTCGCCGTATCGAAACCTTTTAGATTATTATGCGGAATGATAATCCGGGAGAAACCCAGCTTCTCCGCCTCCAAGATACGTTGCTCAATACGGTTGACCGGACGGATCTCTCCGGACAAGCCTACCTCTCCGGCCATACAAATACCCGGCTCGATGCTGATATCCAAGCTAGAGGAAAGGATGGAACTGATTACCGCCAAATCGATAGCCGGATCATTCACTTTCAAACCTCCGGCGATATTCAGGAAAACATCTTTCTGGATCAACTTAAAACCCGCCCTTTTCTCCAATACCGCCAATAACATATTCATTCGGCGTAAATCGAATCCGGTGGCGCTACGTTGCGGCGTACCGTAAACCGCCGAGCTGACCAAGGCTTGCGTCTCGATCAAGAAAGGACGTACCCCCTCGATAGCGGCGGCGATGGCGACACCGCTCAGTCCCTCATGATTCTGGGTTAATAATAACTCGGATGGATTGCTGACCTCACGAAGCCCGTTCTGGCGCATCTCGTAAATCCCTAGTTCCGCCGTACTGCCAAAACGGTTCTTGATGCTCCGCAGGATACGATACATATAATGCTGATCGCCCTCAAACTGCAACACCGTATCCACGATATGCTCCAATACCTTCGGACCGGCGATACTGCCTTCCTTATTGATATGGCCGATCAATAAGACCGGGACACCGCTTTCCTTGGCGTATTTCAAGATAGCGGCGCTACACTCGCGTACTTGGGAAACACTGCCGGGGGAAGATTCCACGACTTCCGTAAAGATGGTTTGTATGGAATCTATGATCATCAAGTCCGGCTGGATATTGGCCGCTTGCGTAAAAATCTGTTCCAGATGTGTCTCGCATAAGATGAAACAGTTCGGATTATCATGCGATAATCGGTCCGCCCGGAGTTTCAACTGGCGACTGCTCTCCTCGCCCGAGACATATAGGGTTTTCAAGCCTGTCAAGCCCAACACGGTTTGCAAGACCAAGGTGGATTTTCCGATTCCCGGCTCTCCCCCGATCAAGACCAAAGAGCCTTTTACCAAGCCTCCGCCGAGGACCCTGTTTAATTCATCATCTTTTAAATCGATACGGGCCTCCTCTTCCGTCGTTATATCACGCAATAACACCGGACGGATCTTATTGCCCTCCATAATACCGGGAACTGGCCGCTTCACGGCAGGCTCCTTCGTTACGATCTCCTCCACATAGGTGTTCCACTCCCCACAATTCGGGCATTTACCCAGCCATTTCGGGGAATCAGCGCCACAGTTAGAGCAGACATATACGGTTTTTGTTTTCGCCATTCTATCTTGAATTTGGCGTAAAGATACAAAAAACTACTTTTCCCCTACTACAACGATCTTCTTTCCGATACCGCAGCCCTTCTTAATTTCCGGGCTACCTTTCTCCTTATACAAGAATCCGCGGAACATACCGCCACTGTTATAAGGCATGGCGATATTTCCTAGTTTATCCACGGCGATCAAGCCGCCGTTGCCGGCGTTCGTATTCAATTCCGTATGGATGATATAATCTGCCGCTTTCTCTACGCTTTCCTTAAGGTATTTATAGCGGGCACACACATCGAACGCTACCGCATGACGGATAAAATACTCGCCATGCCCCGTACAGGAGACGGCGCAACTGTTATTATCCGCATACGTTCCCGCCCCGATCACGGGCGAATCACCGATACGCCCCCAACGTTTCTTGAACATACCGCCGGTACTGGTCCCGGCCGTTAAGTTTCCTTGCTTATCCAGAACGACACAGCCTACCGTACCGTTCTTCTTACTTTCTTGCTTTAACTTCTCGATCCACTCCATCGTCTTGGGCGTAGCGAAATACATATTGTCTTCTACCATTTCCAAGCCTTGTTCCTTGGCGAACTCCTCAGCACCGGCTCCGCTCAGCATGACATGCGGAGATTTTGTCTTTACGGCATAGGCGGCATTGATCGGATGCTTCACGTGTTTTAAGCCAGCTACAGCGCCTGCGCTTAAATCCTTGCCTTCCATGATGGAAGCGTCCAACTCAAAAGTTCCCTCCGCCGTACAGGTAGCACCAATTCCGGCGTTAAACAACGGATTTCCCTCGAAGTAATTGATTACGGCCATCACCGCTTCCGGCCCCTCGCCTCCCGCAGAAAGGACCTTATCTCCAATCATTAAAGCGGAGTCCAATGCGGCGTAATATTGAGCCGACTTAACCGGATCTTCCTCCAATCCGGCCATCGCCCCCGCACCACCATGTCTGTCTCTTATACACATCT
>ENA-OZGG01000786-OZGG01000786.1-human-gut-metagenome-genome-assembly--contig:-NODE-786-length-11105-cov-4.667421_pt1 | contig 11105 bp, 10 predicted proteins | sample MGYA00244659_ERZ653664 | MGnify/ENA primary metagenome ERZ653664 (study PRJEB26926, sample SAMN06165233) | human gut metagenome | biome: ENVO:00009003; feature: ENVO:2100002; material: ENVO:00002003... | reverse complement strand
CAGCGTCAGATGTGTATAAGAGACAGGATTGAGGATATAAAATGAGTAGTAACAATCAAAGCTTGGCAATGCAGCGTATTGCTAAGTTAGTCGACGAGAACAGTTTCATGGAAATTGGTTCTCTTGTGACAGCTCGCAGTACAGATTTTAACCTTACTGCAGCAAAAGCTCCTTCAGATGGTGTTATTATCGGACACGGTCTGATTGATGGAAATCTTGTATTTATCTACAGCCAGGATGCAACAGTTCTTAACGGAACAATCGGCGAGATGCATGCAAAGAAAATTGCTTCTGTATATGATATGGCCATGAAAATGGGCGCACCTGTTATCGGATTTATCGATTGCGGTGGTATCAGACTTCAGGAGTCAGTTGATGCTTTAGACGGATTTGGTCTTATCTACGCCAAGGAAGTTGCAGCAAGTGGCGTTATTCCACAGATTTGTGGTGTATTCGGTAATTGTGGTGGCGGACTTTCTGTAGTACCGGCTCTTTGTGATTTCGCTTATATCGAAGAGTCTAAGGGCAGAATGTTTGTTAATACTCCTGATGCAATAGAGGGTAATCGCGTTGAGAAATGCGATACAGCAGCAGCTTCATTCCAGAGTGAGAACAACGGATGTGTAGACGGAATCGGTTCAGAGGATGATATTATCGCTGATATCAGAGCTCTTGTCAGCATGCTTCCACTCAACAACGAGGGAGATGTATATACAGACTCATGTGAGGATGATCTCAACAGAGCATGTAACAGCATGGCTGATATGAAGGCTGATCCAAGATTCCTCTTATCAGAGCTTTCTGATGATCATGTATTCTTTGAGACAAAGAAAGACTTTGCCAAGAATATGGTAACAGGCTTTGTTAAATTAAACGGCATGACAGTCGGTGCAGTTGCAAACTGCAGCACAGTATATGATGCTGAGGGCAAGAAGGCAGAGGAGTTTGCACTTTCTCTTACTGCAAAGGGCTGTAACAAGGCAGCTGAGTTTGTATCATTCTGTGATGCTTTCTCAATTCCTGTACTTACACTTACAAACGTAAACGGATTCAAGAACTGCATGTGCTCTGAGAAGAAGCTTGCAAAGGCTCTTGCCAGAATGACATACGCATTCTCTAGTGCAACATGTCCAAAGGTTAACCTGATTACAGGCGAGGCTTACGGAAGCGCATATGTTGCAATGAACTCTAAGTCAATCGGAGCTGATATGGTTTATGCATACCCTGATGCAAAGATTGGTATGATGGATTCAAAGATTGCAGCTGAGATTATGTATCCGGGCGCTGATGCAAAGGAAATCGATGAGAAGGCAGCTGATTACGAGAAGCTTCAGTCTTCTGTTTCATCAGCAGCAGCCAGAGGATATGTAGACCTCATCATTGATCCGGCTGACACAAGAAAATATCTTGTAGGTGCTTTTGAGATGCTTTACACCAAATATGTAGATGCACCAGAGAAGAAACACGGAACTAAATAATAGAAAGGCGCATTTTGTTATGAAGAAAAAAATAACATATATCCTTAGCCTTCTTATGATTGTATGTATGCTTGGAGCATGTGGCTCTGACAATGCCGAAAAGACATACGGCGGATACACAACAGACGAGCTTCATACTGAGGCAACAGACAGCCTTGGCAACATCCAGAACTACATTGCACTCGTAGATAGTTGTGGCGGTTATGACAGCTATGAGAAGAGTGTCAAGAAAGTTGAGGAGAAGACAGGCATGACAGAGGGTGAGGTTGTTTACAACACACTCGGACAGTCGGGAGCAAGCGTTTCAATGAAAAATATCGACGCTGAGCTTGATGCCGTTTCATCATGGCTTGATCTGGTTGACAAATACGGAGACGTAAAGGATGCAACTGATGGCAAGGATTTTACAGTAACTAAGTCAGGTGGTACACTCACTACCGACATGACACTTACATTTGGCAAGCAGGATGTAACATACGAATTAGTATATGATTCGGTTACCATGGAGGTAACAGGTATCTCACTTACTCCTGTTCAGACAATGGGACAGAAGCTTGCTAAGGCAGGACAGAACACAGTAATTTCAATGAGTATTGTATTCTGTGTACTTATTCTTATCTCTCTTATCATTTACTGCTTCAAGTTTATTGCTCTTATCGGCAATAAGCCAAAGAAGGCAGAAGCAAAGAGCGAGCCTGAAAAGAAAGAGACTGCTGCTGCAGCAGCACCTGCTACAGACCTTACAGATGATACAGAGCTTGTAGCTGTTATCTCAGCAGCTATAGCAGCAAGCGAGGGTACTACAACAGAGGGCTTTGTAGTCCGTTCAATCAATAGAAGATAATTTAGGAGGACATTTGAGATGAAAAACTATACAATTACCGTTAACGGAAATGTTTACGATGTTACAGTAGAAGAGACAGGAAGCACACCTAGCACAGCAAGCACACCTAGAAGAGCTGCAGCACCTGCTGCCGCTGCACCAAAGGTTGCAGCACCTGCAGGAGCAGGAAGCATCAAGGTTGAGGCCGGAGCTGCCGGAAAGGTATTTAAGCTCGAGGCTAAGGTTGGCGATGCAGTAAAGAAGGGTGATACACTTCTTATTCTTGAGATCATGAAGATGGAGACACCTGTTGTTGCACCACAGGATGGAACAGTAGCAAGCATTGATGTTGCTGTTGGTGATTCAGTAGAGTCAGGTGCATTACTTGCAACATTAAACTAATTCCAGGAGGTAAACTAATTTGAGTTACGTAGGTGAAACACTTTCAAACCTCCTACATCAGACTGCCTTTTTTAATCTGTCAGTCGGAAACTATGTTATGATTGCCGTAGCATGTGTATTCCTGTTTTTGGCTATTAAAAAAGGATTTGAGCCTTTACTTTTAGTACCTATTGCTTTTGGTATGCTCCTTGTTAATATCTATCCTGATATTATTGTAAGTCCTGAGCACTCAAGCAATGGAGTAGGTGGTTTACTTTATTATTTCTATACACTTGATGAGTGGTCAATTCTTCCTTCACTGATTTTCCTCGGTGTCGGAGCTATGACAGACTTTGGTCCGCTTATCGCAAACCCTATCAGCTTCTTACTCGGAGCTGCAGCACAGTTTGGTATTTTCGGAGCTTATTTCCTTGCAATCCTTCTCGGATTTAATGACAAGGCAGCAGCAGCCGTATCTATCATCGGTGGAGCTGACGGACCTACATCTATTTTCCTTGCCGGAAAATTAGGTCAGACAGGTCTGATGGGACCTATCGCCGTGGCAGCGTACTCGTACATGGCATTAGTACCTATCATCCAGCCACCAATTATGAAATTATTTACTACAAAGAAAGAGCGTGCAATCAAGATGCAGAACCTTCGTCCTGTAAGCAAGCTTGAGAGAATTCTCTTCCCTGTAGTAGTTACTATCGTTGTTTGTACACTGCTTCCAACTACAGCACCACTCGTTGGTATGCTCATGCTTGGAAACCTTTTCCGTGAGTCTGGTGTAGTACGTCAGCTTCAGGAGACAGCAAGCAACGCCCTTATGTACATTGTAGTTATCTTACTCGGTACATCAGTAGGTGCTTCTACAAGCGCAGAGTCATTCCTTAATATGAGCACAATCAAGATCGTTATCCTTGGTCTTATTGCATTCATGGTGGGAACTGCTGCCGGAGTACTTTTTGGAAAGCTTTTATGCTTCTTTACAAAAGGCAAGATCAATCCACTTATCGGTTCAGCCGGTGTATCCGCTGTTCCTATGGCTGCCCGTGTATCTCAGAAGGTCGGTGCAGAAGAGGATCCAACAAACTTCCTTCTTATGCATGCTATGGGACCTAACGTAGCCGGTGTTATTGGAACTGCCGTAGCGGCCGGATGCTTCATGGCTATATTCGGTATTTAGATTTAATTAAGGAGGATTAATCATGTCAGAAGTGGTAAAGAAACCATTAAAAATAACAGAAACTGTTCTTCGTGATGCACATCAGTCACTGATTGCAACCAGAATGACAACAGAGCAGATGCTTCCAATCGTTGACAAAATGGACAAGGTTGGATACAACGCAGTAGAGTGCTGGGGTGGTGCAACATTTGATGCCTGCCTTAGATTCTTAAAGGAAGATCCATGGGATCGTCTCAGAAAATTAAGAGACGGCTTCAAAAATACAAAGCTCCAGATGCTTTTCCGTGGACAGAATATCTTAGGATATCGTCCATATGCAGATGATGTTGTTGAGTATTTCGTACAGAAGTCAATCGCAAACGGAATCGATATCATCCGTATTTTCGACTGCTTAAATGATATCAGAAACTTACAGACAGCAGTTACAGCATGTAACAAGGAAAAGGGACATGCTCAGGTAGCTCTTTCATATACACTTGGAGATGCTTACACACTTGACTACTGGATGGATATGGCAAAGAGAGTTGAGGACATGGGTGCTGACTCACTTTGTATCAAGGATATGGCCGGTCTTTTAGTCCCTGCAAAGGCTACGGAGCTTGTTCAGGCTTTAAAGGATTCTACAAGCCTTCCTGTCGAGCTTCATACACACTACACATCAGGTGTTGCTTCAATGACATACATGAAGGCTGTTGAGGCCGGAGTTGATATCATTGATACAGCTATGTCACCATTCGCTCTTGGAACAAGCCAGCCTGCAACAGAGGTTATGGTTGAGGCATTCAAGGGCACAGAGTTTGATACAGGTCTTGATCTTAATCTCTTAAGTGAGATTGCTGATTACTTCAGACCAATGAGAGAGGAAGCCTTAGCTTCAGGTCTCATGAACCCAAAGGTACTCGGAGTAAATATCAATACTCTCCGTTATCAGGTTCCTGGAGGAATGCTTTCAAACCTTATCTCACAGCTCAAGGAGCAGGGCAAAGAGGACAAGTACGAGGAGGTTCTCGCAGAGGTACCTCGTGTGCGTAAAGACCTCGGTGAGCCACCACTTGTAACTCCTTCTTCACAGATCGTTGGTACACAGGCTGTATTTAACGTACTCATGGGCGAGAGATACAAGGTTGCTACTAAGGAGACTAAGGATATCCTTCTTGGTAAGTATGGTCAGACAGTTAAGCCTTTCAACCCAGAGGTTGTTGACAAGGTTCTTGGTGATGATAAGAAGAATGCCATCACATGTCGTCCGGCAGATCTTCTTGAGCCAGAGCTTGACAAGATTGAGGCTGAGATGAAGCAGTGGAAACAGCAGGATGAGGATGTTCTTTCTTATGCTCTTTTCCCACAGGTTGCTACTGATTTCTTCAAGTACAGACAGGCACAGCAGACAGGTGTTGATGCAAAGGCCGCTGATACTGAGAATAAGGCTTATCCTGTATAGTATTTAAAATATAATTCATGCTTTTGAATTTCAAGCAGGTCCGGCTTTGCCGGGCCTGTTTTTTATATTGTGTGGCAAAAAATATAAATTCGCTCTTTCATATAGAGGAAAAAAGTGATAATATTTTAAGGTATGAAAAAATTGCTGCAGGTCACACAAATGTGTGAAGCACAGCCATAAACGGGAAAGCTCAGGAGTATAAGATGTCAAATACTAACGACTTACTTAACAGGATAAATGCTAAATACAGTACGATGAGCAAGGGGCACAAGCTGCTTGCTACATACATAACTGATAATTATGATAAGGCTGTCTTTCTGACAGCGGCTAAGATGGGCGAGACGGTAGGAATTTCTGAGTCTACGGTTGTCAGGTTCGCTACATCACTCGGATATAAGGGATATCCCGATTTTCAGAAGGCACTTGAGGAGCTTGTAAGGAACAAGCTCAATTCGGTTCAGCGAATGGAGGTCACATATGGGCGTATCAGCCAGTCACAGATTCTTGAGACTGTACTGCAGTCTGATCGTGACAAGATTAAGACCACTCTGGAAAAAATTGATGCGGATGCATTTGACATGGCGGTAGATACTATTTTACAGTCAAGGAAAATTTATATTGTCGGAATCAGAAGCTGTGCACCTCTTGCGAGCTTTCTTGCATTTTATATGAATCTGATGTTTGAGGATGTGTGTCTGCTTACGACAAACAGCTCTAGCGAGCTTTTTGAGCAGATGGTGCGTATTGGCAAGGATGATGTGATTATCGGCATCAGCTTTCCGCGTTACTCTATGCGTACACTTAAGGCACTGGAATTTGCCAACAACAGGAGTGCAAAGGTTATCACTATCACAGACAGCATTCATTCACCGATGAATCTGTATTCTTCATGTAATCTGATTGCCGACAGTGATATGGCCTCTATAGTTGATTCACTTGTTGCTCCGCTTTCTGTCATCAATGCCCTGATTGTGGCTCTTTGCATGAAAAAGCAGAGTATTGTCGCAAAGACACTGACAGAGCTTGAGGATATATGGAATGAGTATCAGGTGTACGAGAATGATGAGATTGATTACATTGATGACTCTATAAAGGTACATTACGCTAAGCTGGGGGATTCGCAGGATGAGTAAGAAAATTATTGTGGTAGGTGGCGGAGCCGCCGGAATGCTTGCAGCATATTTTGCTGCAGCCGCAGGAAATAAGGTTACGCTTCTTGAAAAAAATGAAAAACTTGGGAAGAAAATATATATAACCGGCAAGGGCAGATGCAACCTGACCAATGCGTGCGATGTCGAGGAGCTTTTTTTAAATGTAAAGAGCAACAGTAAGTTTTTGTACAGCGCTTTTTATGGCTTTGACAACAGCAGGGTGATTGATTTTTTTGAGAGTCATGGCATGCCTGTAAAGGTGGAACGTGGCAATCGTGTATTTCCGGTATCTGATAAGTCGTCGGATGTGATTTTTGCTTTACAGAAAGCTTTGAAGGAAAAGAATGTGGAGGTATTACTTCACACGGAGGTATCAAAGCTGTGCTATGAGAAAATCACTGATACAAAGGCAGATGAAGAAGCTAGTGATAAAAAGCCTAGTGATAAAAAGCCTAGTGATAAAAAGCCTAGTGATAAAAAGCCTGAATTAAAAATAACAGGTGTCATATTAAAGGATGGCACCAAAATGGATGCTGATGCAGTTATTGTGGCCACAGGAGGACTTTCATATCCTTCTACAGGCTCTACAGGTGACGGCTACAAAATGGCAGAGGATGCAGGTCATACTGTGACAGAGTGCACACCGTCGCTTGTGCCATTTAATGTAAAGGAAGAGTGTGTAAAGAGTCTTCAGGGACTTTCCCTTAAAAATACGGCTATTTCCATATATAGTGGCAAAAAGAAGCTTTATGAGGATTTTGGAGAGATGCTTTTTACGCATTTCGGGGTCAGCGGCCCTATGATTTTGTCTGCGAGTGCATCAATTAAGCAAAGCCTTATTAAGCAGCCTCTTGACATGTATATTGATTTGAAGCCGGCTCTCACACAGGAGGCCTTGGACAAGAGGATTCTCAGGGAGTTTGAGGAGGCAAAAAACAAGCAGTTTAAGAATTCGATAAACAAGCTTTTGCCTGCAAAAATGATTCCGGTGATAATTGAGCTTTCAGGCATTGACCCGGATAAGAAGGTCAATGAGATATCGAAAGAGGAAAGAAACAGACTTCTTATGCTTTTTAAGAAGCTGCCTGTCACTCTTAATGGTCCAAGAGGATATAATGAAGCTATTATCACAAAGGGCGGCATAAAGGTGAAGGAAATCAATCCATCCACTATGGAGTCGAAGCTTGTGAATGGCCTCTACTTTGCCGGCGAGGTGCTGGATCTGGATGCATACACGGGAGGCTTCAATCTGCAGATAGCATGGTCCACCGGATATCTGGCAGGAACAAGTGCAGCGGTTTGATGATTTGGAAAACTATTTTGAGACACTTATAATAACAGTTATATATGCACATAGTGAATTGAGCAGCTGGGATTTTAATAAAAATGATGAACAATAATATTTTAAGGAGAAATTATGAGATACAATATAGCAATTGACGGACCGGCAGGAGCCGGAAAAAGCACTATAGCAAAGAGACTTGCAAAGGAACTTGGCGCAATTTATGTCGATACAGGTGCCATGTACCGTGCCATGGCATACTATTTTATCCAAAAGGGTGTGGACAAGGATGATATTGACACCATCACGAAGCTGTGTAAGGATGTTGAGGTTTCTATCAGCTATGAAAACGGTGAACAGCAGGTTATCTTAAATGGTGAGAATATCACAGGATTTATAAGACAGGAGGCTGTCGGCAATATGGCATCAGCAACAAGTGTTTATCCTGTAGTTAGAGAAAAGCTTGTTGAGCTTCAAAGACAGCTCGCTGCCAGAGAGAATGTGGTGATGGATGGAAGAGATATAGGAACTGTTGTGCTTCCTGATGCCAATGTCAAGATATTTTTAACAGCAAGCTCTAAAGTGCGTGCAAAGAGACGCTTCGATGAGCTTACTGCAAAGGGTGAGAAATGCGATATTGATGCAATCGAGAAGGATATTATAGAGAGAGACCACAGGGATATGACAAGAGAGACATCACCTTTGAAGCAGGCGGATGATGCCGTGCTGCTTGATTCGTCTGATATGACAATCGATGAGGTGGTAGATAGAATGAAACAGCTTGTGAAAGAGGCATAGCGTATGGGAGAGCTTACTATCGCAAAGAGCGCCGGCTTTTGTTTTGGAGTGACGAGAGCAGTAAATATGGTCTATGAGGCAATTGAAAAGGAAAATGTGCCTATATACACCTATGGCCCGATTATTCACAATGATGAGGTCGTAAAGGATATGGAAAAAAATGGCGTAACCGTCATAAACGATCTCGATGAGCTTTCTTCTCATGAAAAGGGTGTGATGATTATCCGTTCACACGGTATAAGCAAGGCTGAGTATGACAGGATAAAAAACTGTGGCTTTGAGGTGCTTAATGCAACATGTCCTTTTGTATCAAAAATTCACAGATATGTGGAGGATTACAGCTCAAAGGGCTATGATATTATAATTGTCGGCAGTCCAAAGCACCCTGAGGTGTGTGGAATAAAGGGCTGGGCAGACGAAAAATGCCATGTAACCATCATAAATTCGCCTGAGGATGCCGAAAATTACATGAAAAATAGTACAAAAAAACTATGCATAGTGTCACAAACGACATTTAACTACAATAAATTTCAAGATATAGTTGAAATTATTGCAAAAAAAGGTTATGATATAACTGTTTTAAATACAATCTGTAATGCTACAGAGGTCAGACAGACCGAAGCAAGAAAGGTAGCACAGTGCTCAGATGTCATGATTGTCATAGGCGACAGGCACAGCTCCAATACACAGAAGCTATTTGAAATATGTAAAAACGAATGCAAAAATACTTACTATATACAGACAAGTGACGAAATGGATTATACACAAATCAGGTCCAACAATAACGTAGGTATTACAGCAGGGGCTTCAACCCCAAATAATATCATTGAGGAGGTTTCAAAGAATGTCAGAAATGAGCTTTGAACAAATGCTGGAAGAATCTTTTAAAACTATAAGAAATGGAGAAGTGGTAGAAGGTACCGTTATTGATGTTAAACCTGACGAGATTTTCTTAAATATTGGATACAAATCAGACGGAATTATTACTAGAAACGAGTACACAAATGAGCCGAACGTAGATCTTACTACTGTTGTAAAGGTTGGCGACAAGATGGAAGCCAAGGTAGTTAAGCTTAACGATGGCGAGGGCCAGGTTATCCTTTCTTACAAGCGCCTTCAGGCAGAGAAGGGCAGCAAGCGTCTTGAGGAGGCTTTTGAGAATCAGGAAGTATTAAAGGCAAAAGTTACACAGGTATTAGCCGGTGGTGTATGTGTCAGTGTTGATGAGACAAGAGTATTCATCCCTGCAAGCCTTGTATCAGATACTTATGAGAAGGATCTCAACAAGTTCAAGGATCAGGAGATTGAGTTTATCATCACAGAGTTCGATCCAAGAAAGAGACGTATTATCGGAAATAGAAAGGTATTACTCGTTGAGCAGAAGGCTAAACAGCAGGAAGAGCTTCTTGCAAATCTTCACGTTGGCGATGTAATCGAAGGAACAGTTAAGAATGTTACAGATTTCGGTGCATTCATCGATCTTGGCGGAGTAGACGGATTACTTCATATCTCAGAGATGTCTTGGGGCAGAGTAGAGAACCCTAAGAAGGTATTCACTGTTGGACAGACTGTAAGAGTATTTGTTAAGAACATCAATGGTTCTAAGATTGCTCTTTCAATGAAGTTTGATGACGAGAATCCATGGAATGGTGCAACAGAGAAATTTGCTCCTGGCAATATCGTAAAGGGCAAAGTAGCCAGAATGACAGATTTTGGTGCATTCATCGAGCTTGCTCCTGGTGTTGACGCACTTCTTCATGTTTCACAGATTTCAAAGGATCATGTTGAGAAGCCATCAGATGTTCTCAAGATTGGTCAGGAGGTTGAGGCTAAGGTTGTTGAGTTCAATGAGGACGATAAGAAAATCAGCTTAAGCATGAAGGCTCTCCTTGATTCAGAGGATGATGGAGCAGATGTTGCAGATGTAAATATCGATGAGGTTGCTTCTGATAACGAGTAGTTTTTGATTTTAAAGCTGTCATATATAATTATATGGCAGCTTTTATTTGTATCGGGTGGCACATATTGGAGGATTGTGATGTTTGATCATTATGAATGGTTTAAAAAGGAAGTGTACAGGCTGACACAGATAGATCTCAATTATTATAAAGAGAAGCAGATGCGCAGGCGTATTGATACTCTTGCGAAAAAAAACGGGGCTGATTCTTATGAGACATACATTGATATGATTTCTGCAGATAAGGCTAAGTTTAAACAGTTTATCAATTTTATCACTATCAATGTATCTGAGTTCTATAGGAATCCTGATCAGTGGAGTTTTTTGGACAGAGAGGTCATTCCTGAGATATTAAAGAACAATACAGGGACTATTAAGATATGGAGCGCGGCATGCTCAACAGGGGACGAGCCGTATTCGCTTGCCATGGCTTTTTCGAAGCATGTTCCACTGTCCCGTATAAAGATACTGGCTACAGATATTGACGACCAGGTGATTGCGAGTGCTAAAGCCGGGCTTTACAGCGCAAAGTCTGTAGAAAATGTGCCGGCTGACCTGAAGAAGAAGTACTTTACCCAGGTGGAGGGCTCATACAAGATATCTGA
>ENA-OZGG01000784-OZGG01000784.1-human-gut-metagenome-genome-assembly--contig:-NODE-784-length-11106-cov-5.210026_pt1 | contig 11106 bp, 7 predicted proteins | sample MGYA00244659_ERZ653664 | MGnify/ENA primary metagenome ERZ653664 (study PRJEB26926, sample SAMN06165233) | human gut metagenome | biome: ENVO:00009003; feature: ENVO:2100002; material: ENVO:00002003... | reverse complement strand
TCTACACAAGGAGTATCGTCGGCAGCGTCAGATGTGTATAAGAGACAGGAATTCAAGAATATCTTCAACCAGATATCCAAAGACCGCTACTCGGAACGTACAGGTTTCAACGCACAACCGGACAACATCAACAACATGGAGTATTACTACTCCAGCCGTACCACTTACAACACCCAGTTCACAGGCAGGCACAGCTTTGATGACAGCCGTTTCGACTGGAGTGTGGGTTATGCTTACGCCAACCGTAACCTGCCGGACCGCCGTCTTATTGAACGTACCGACCGCACCAACGAAACCATGGGTATCTACCGTATCAGCCGTGAATTCACCAAACTGGACGAGCACATCGGCTCGGCAAATATAAATTATCGCCAGGACTTCCAGTTCGGTGACATCGCCCCTACCCTGAAAGCCGGCGCTTATGGTGAGTATCGTACACGTACCTACAACACCCGCCAGTTCCAGTACGGCTGGCAACCGAATAACAGTCTGCCTAAGGGATTCCAGTTTGACAATGATGTGGCAAACAATGTATTGATAGACTCCAACTATGGAATTGACAAGCTCTACATGCAGGAAGAAGTGAACTACATGAATAACTATGAGGGCAAAAACACTCAATTGTCCGGTTATATCGGCATCAACGTTCCGATAGGTTCCTTCAGCTTCTACGCCGGAGCACGCTATGAATATGCCCGTCAGGAACTGATTATGAACACCCGTTCGTATGAGGAAAGCCTGCAAAGCACTTTCTATGACTATAAAGACCTGTTCCCTTCCGTCAATGCCACTTACAAACTGAGTGAAAAGCATCAGTTCCGCCTGGCTTACGGTAAATCGGTAAACCGTCCTGAGTTCCGCGAACTGTCCACTTCCGTTTACTATGATTTCGACCTGGGAAGCAGTGTCATGGGGAATTCATCCCTGCAGGCAGCTTACATACAGAACGTAGACTTGCGCTACGAATGGTATCCCAGCAACGGTGAACAAGTTTCCATTGCCCTGTTCTACAAACATTTCGAAAATCCCATTGAATGGACCTACACCATATCGGGAGGAACCGACCCGATCTACTCTTACGTCAACGCCAAAGGTGCCAACAACTACGGTATCGAAGTAGATATCCGCAAGAATCTCGACTTCATCGGTATGCGTAATTTCAGTTTCTCATTCAATGGCGCATGGATCAAGAGCAAAGTACAGTTTAAAGAAGGAGGCAATAATATAGACCGTCCCATGCAGGGACAATCGCCGTACCTCATCAACACGGGGCTCTTCTATAACAATCCGGATAAGGGATGGAATGCCGCCGTACTCTACAACCGTATCGGAAAACGTATCATCGGTGTAGGCAACCGCTACGGCAGTTCTTCCGAAGGTGATGCACGCAACATACCAAACTCTTACGAAATGCCGCGCAACAGTATCGACCTTTCGGCAAGCAAGAAGTTTGGCAAACTGGAAATAAAGGCTACCGTACGCGACTTGTTGGCCGAACGCTACTACTTCAAGCAGTTTGAAGACGTCACCGTAAACGGACAAGCCCGCACCATTGAAGAGGTGACCCGCAGTTACAAACCGGGAAGAAGCTACAACCTGGCCATAGCCTATAGCTTCTGATACCCCACCCTTTCAATTTATAAAGTACTAACAATACCTGAACATAAAGAAGTTTAATTCCCAAATTAAAAAAAGTATGAAAATGGAAATTAAGAAGTTTGGCTGGATCATTATGATGTGTGCAGCCATTGCAATTGGAAATGTGATGTCTTCCTGTTCTGACGACACCAATGGAGAGAATGGTGGAAACGGAGGAAATGGAAACGGAAACGGCAGTACAGACCCCGAAGTAACTTATGATGGTACAACAGCCTACAGCAAAGGTGTCCTGTTCAAAAATGGAACAGAACTGGGCAATGGCGATCAACACTTCGTATTCACCGGTGATGTAACTCTGGAAAAAGGAACTTACCTGCTGAAAGGTTGGGTATATGTAGCCGATGGCGCTAAACTGAAAATTCCCGCAGGCACTATTATCAAGGGTGACAAACAGACAATGGCGGCCCTTATTATAGAACCGGGTGGATATGTAGAAATGAAAGGAACTAAGGAAGCCCCTATTGTCATGACTTCCGAGGAGGCTCCCGGACAGCGCAGACCGGGTGACTGGGGTGGTTTAATCATTTGCGGTAAAGCTAAAAACAACCAGGGTACACAGCAAATAGAAGGCGGACCACGCACCATACACGGAGGCAGCAACGATGCCGACAATTCCGGTATCTTCCAGTATATCCGCGTGGAGTTTGCAGGTTATCCCTTTGAAACAGACAAAGAGATCAACGGTATTACATTCGGCTCCGTGGGTAGTGGTACCACCATCGACCACTTACAGGTATCGTACTCTAACGATGACTCTTTCGAATGGTTCGGTGGCGCAGTGAGCTGCAAATATCTGGTAGCTTATAAAGGTTGGGACGATGAGTTCGATACGGACAATGGCTTCAGTGGAACTGTACAATACTGCCTGTCTATCCGTGACCCGCGCATTGCCGACACATCGCAATCCAATGGCTTCGAAAGCGATAACAACGGAACAGGTGCAGATATCGCTCCATTCACAACTGCAACATTCAAGAATGTAACGTTCATCGGTCCGATGGCTGCCAAGAACACTGATTTCCAGAACACTTCCGAATACATCACTGCCGGTGACATGTACCCGGATAATAAATCCAAGCTGGGTCTGTTCCAGTCCGCCATGCAGATACGTCGTAGCAGTAAGCTGAACTGCGAAAATACATTGGCAGTAGGTTATCCTATCGGTCTGATTGTGGATGGCGAAAAAGGAAACACGGTTCAATATTCTAAAAACGGCGATTTCCATCTGAAGAATATCATCTTTGCCGGTATGGGTGTAGTTGGCTCGGACAATAATAAGAAATACGAAGATTATCTCTACAACAGAGAAACCGGAACGTATGATGAAAGCCAGGTTTCTTATTCACACACTTTCTTCAAGAGTGAGGCTTCGAACAAAGTAATGACTGAAGCTGAACTGGGATTGGCTGACCCGATGAATACCGGTCAGAATTACTGCCCCGCTACGGCTATCATGGGAACTGACGGAAACTATATCGGTGCTTTCCGCGACACGAATGATAATTGGCTGGAAGGCTGGACGAACTTCGACCCACAAAACACAGTATATTAATCACTCATTGAAATTCACACGCCGAAGCTAAGCTTCTACAAAAACAACGCCGGACAAGTTCAAAAGAACTGCCCGGCGTTAATTTATTCTCACCTTAGCAAGAATAGATTCTCACCGCATTGAGAATATATTCTCATCGTATTGAGTATTTTTTCTCATCGCAATGAGAATACATTCTCAACATAGTGAGAAAGCCGAGAATTCAAGAGCCTTTCGTCTCAACTAAGCCTTTCACGGAAATCTTCACCGGATGGTGACTGGAATACGTGCAGATCAAACTCTGAAATAATAGCCAACAGATGGTCGAAAACGTCAGATTGCAGGTCTTCATAAGGTATCCAGGATGTGGTTGCAGAAAAGAAATACAGTTCCAACGGTATACCGTGATCGGTAGGTTGAAGCTGACGCACCATACAGGTCATATCATGATTTACACCCGGATGACTCTTCAAGTAACAATTCAGGTAAGCACGGAAGACGCCGAGATTCGTCTGGCGACGACCGTTCACAAGGATGGAGTTGTCGATATGATGCTCTTCATTATACTCCTTTATCACTTGTTCCGTCTGTTCAACGTAGTTTGCCAAGAGCTGTATCTTGCGATACTTTGCCAACATTTCGGGAGTACAGAACCGTACACTGTTCATATCGATATTGATAGAACGCTTGATGCGGCGTCCGCCACTCTCCTGCATACCACGCCAGTTCTGGAAAGAGTCGCTTACAAGCAGGTAAGGAGGAATGGTAGTGATGGTCTTGTCGAAATTGCGCACCTTCACCGTGTTCAATGATACTTCTATTACGTCACCATCCGCTCCATACTTAGGCATGGTGATCCAGTCGCCCACCTTCAGCATATTGTTGGCAGAAAGTTGCACACCGGAAACAAAACCCATGATGCTATCCTTGAACACTAACATCAACACGGCAGCCGAAGCTCCCAGACCGGTGAGCAATACACCGGGTGAACGGTCAATCAGTATGCTGACAACGATGATACCCCCGACAAAATAAAGAATGACCTGCACTGTCTGCAAGAGTCCCTTCAAAGGGCGGTCGCGAAACTGTTCCTTCTCGCTATATACGGTATAAACCGCAGTAAGCAAAGCGCTGATAAAGCTAAGAAACATTATAATAATAAAGATGAGGCAGAAACGCATAATAAGCGCCAACGTTGCCGATCCCGCATCGGAGAAAGCCAGGGGCAGCAGGATATAAATAAGAATAGGTGCCACCATGCGGCTAAGGTGCACCATCACCTTCCGGTCGAAAACAATGTCGTCCCAGGTAGCTTTTGTTTGTTTTACCAAACGCGAAACGACTTTCAGCAAGATCTTCCGGCAAATGGAATCTGCCAGATAAGCCACCAGGAGAACTCCCAGAAATGCTATAAATTGATCTAACTGGTCGGCCAATGACTGGCTGAAACCTAAAGTCTGAAGTCCTTCGTTAATTTGTTGTACAATGCTCATGATACTAAGAATTAATTTTGGGGTTAATGGTTAGTAATTATCGCTCCCTGTTCAGGAAGTCTCCTATATCTTCTTTTAACCACTGATACAAATAAAGGTTCTTGTATCCGCTGTTCTTTTTCAACATCAGGCTGACGTTGGTCTGGCTATTCTCATAACTGGTCAGTTCGTTATGGAATTGTTCGTTGTGAGCAGCCAGACGTTTAATTTCCTGTTCGCGCTCACGACGCAATACGGTACATACGGGGATAAGAAGTTTCATAACAACACCGTCCATGAGGTGATGCCCCTGTATATATAGGTAAGTTGTATCAGGATTCAATCCCAGTCTCTCCAACTCCACGCCTAAAGCCTCCACTGCCTTTATATTTCGCGAAAATCGCCTGCGCATCTCAGAAAGTTTCTTATCAACGGCACGCTGCACGGGATCTAACGTCCGTTCGGGATGATGCACATTTACTTCCTGCAAGCGGGTGCAGGCATTGAAATCGTACATCGGGAAAGTATATGTATCCCGTTGACAATAGAACCAGACGTTCCACAGAAAGAGCGGATAAATAATCTGCGAATAGCGTTTCAGGAAAGCAGGAAAGTCTATCAGCATACGGTCGTTCAACGTAGCCTGTACACAAACTTCATGCAAGCTTTCAGCATAGCAATGGAAATTCTCGATGGCATAGGCGTACGTCTGGAATATGTAGGGGCTACTGTTTATCTTATGTGAAACGTTCGTTTTGCCTTGCAGCAGAAAGTCGTAGTCACTGTCCACACAGGCTATCAGGCTCTTGCCCAATTCTGTAGTGTTCAGCGTATTCATCAGCACCATCTTCTTACCTTTAGCAAGAGAAGTGGTCGAAGGCAGCATCACCTGGAAATAGTAATCATCCGTCTCGAACTCTGCCAACAATGTGCGCCAGAAAGCTACATCATCGTAACTTTCCACATATGCCACAATACGACGACGCGCTTTCTTGGGATAGAGTTTGTTGGCGGCATTGAAATAGGCGGAGGTGAGATTATGTTTTAAAGAAGTAGCCATGGGTATACAATGAAAAAATTAAAGAATTAAAGAGTGGAAGGGCGGCGCGGTACGAGTATAGAATTTTTCATTCTTTCATTCTTTCATTATTAATTCCCACAGATATATCGCTCACTTCCGTCACTGCATCCAGCCAGCCTTCCATGATGACGGCGGGAGAATGGGTAGTGAGTATCAGTTGCACATTGGGATTCAGTTCACGTATCATGCTGATAAGTTTCTGCTGCCACTCGATGTGAAGGGAGGCTTCGGGTTCGTCCATAAAGAGAACGCAATGGGCATTATCGCGCACCAGCACAGTAAGCAGGATAATCAGCATCTGCTTTTCACCGGAAGAAAGTTTATAGGGCAACAGGCGTTCACCGTCCTGATAGAAGATGATTTCATTGCTTCGGCGATCTATGCTTTTGCGGGTATAACTGAACAACTGGTCCATCAGGTCCTGAAACTTTCGCTTGGGCAAAGAGAGGGAAGCAGCTTGCAAACGCTGTTCCTCATCGCCGGAAAGGAGTTCGATCATCTTGTTGCCAATGTTAACCTGATAATCGAGGTAACGGCGTTGCAAAAGATAGAGTTGCCAGTCGAGTTCGGATTTGACGTTCGGATCAGCCATGCGGGCGGTAAAGTCGCCCATTATCAAAGGACGGTCATAGCTGCGGATTACGTCATAAGGAATATACGTGGCATCCGGACGATCGAACGTAATACGTACTCCTTCTATCTCACCATTCTTTATCTCACCCGAAAGCTCTTCCAGGTAGTGGACGGAACGGTTAAGGATCGTAGTCTTCCCTACTCCATTGATACCGGAAAGGATATTCACATCGGGACGCAAATCCCAGGCTATGTTGAAGCGATCCCACAACCTGTGTATCTCGATACGTTGGATATAATTGGCTTGTTCTTCCATAGTTTTTGCTTTTAATCAAAGCAAATATACGTGATTATCTTTTATTTCCACGCCCGGAAATAGAAAAATCACTCCTCAGCCGGCAAATCAATGCAGAAACATGCACCATCCTGATAAGATGTATCGAGATAAATGGAACCACCCAGGCGGGTGACAATGAGGCGACAGGAATAAAGTCCTAATCCGGTGCCGGGAACGAATTCGTCCAATTTGGTAAAACGGTCGAATATATATTCGGCCTTGTCAGCCGGAACGCCGATCCCCGTATCGCTCACCATAATACGAACTTTTCCTTCGGTACGCACCAGACTCATGCGGATAGTACCGACAGTTGTGAACTTTGCAGCATTACCCAGGAGGTGTTCTACGACACGTTGTAAGTATCGGGCATTCGTTTTCACAAGACACTCATCCGTTCCGGATTCAAATAGCCAAGCGATTTCGGAGTTTCTAGTTCTTCCCTGGCATATATCCAGAAGTCCGGCACAAACCGGCAATATATCCACCTGCTCCATGGGGAACAATTCCAACGAACTGCTTAAGTCCGATACTTGCAGAATATCCTCGAACAATTCGGTCAATTGATTGGAGTTCTTTTCAATGATGACCGGAAAATCTTTTTTATCTTCCTGGGCCAAATCTTCATTCAACAACAAAGTACTGAAACCGCAGATAGCATTGAGCGGAGTACGTATCTCGTGACACATGGACTGTAGAAATTCCGTCTTCATACGGTCACTCGCCTTGGCTCGTTCACTTTCCTCAGCCACTTTCTCATTCGACAGAATCAACGCCTGCTTTGTTGCTTTCAACCGTTTCGTCAGCACGTACTGATAGAGGCTCCAGATCAAGAAAATCAGAAGCAGGACTATGAGTACAGCAAGAGCGATACGATGATAACGCGCTTGAAGTTCAGCCTGTTCTATCTTCAGTTTATCCACTTCAAACAACGACCGCATCTCAGCCAACTGTTTATTCGTCTCTTCCACATGATTATCTTCCATCAGGTTGGTGTACTCCCAAAAAGCATCAAACCCTTCTTTGTAATGCTGTTTCCATTGGGTAACCAGGTTTATCTTCTTTGCCAGTAACTCTGTCCGCCTGTTCGTGTCGGCAGAATCCGTTTGTTCCAGCAGTTCATCAATGGTCTGCATGGCAAGGTCATACTGTGCGGTATAAAAATAGTAACGGAAAGCGGAGGGCAAAAGCCACTCTTTATTCTCTTTCGGTGTCTTGGACTGATAATATTCCTCCATACGGGAATAAATATCATCAGCCCTTTTCCTGCCTATGATATCTCCGAAATAAAGAAGCTCGCTATAAACACCCATACGCAAAGCTTCACGACTACGGGTACGGATATAAGTACGCCTCTTGTAGAAAGGCAATTCAAACTGATTGTCATACAGTTGTTCCGTTTGTTCCAAGGCCTCCACAGCTTTAGCAGCTTCCTCGGCTTTTCCTTCCGCACGATATATGAACTCAATGCGGGTCAGATAATACCAATCGAACTTATAACTAACCTCGAATGGCAGACCGCTAACCAACTGGTGAATATTCTTCAAATGAACAATGCGGTCTTCTGAATTGGCAACAGATGGTGAAAAGTAACTAATGCATTCCATTGCCGAACACAGTATCATCTCCCACTGCACTTCCTGCGACTTATCCGAGAGATTTACCTTGTGACGTTTATACCGTGAGATTTCTTCATTGGCTTCATCAGGTTTCTCGGCCTCATCCATCTTGCAAACAGAAGGAAAAGCCTTGAGCCATGCCATATAAAAGTCCTTATAAGGCCCTTCCAGACATTGTTCTCCTATCCGCTGATAATAGTGCAAAGAATCCGGATCATCTTTATAACTACGACAAAGAATGTCCAGTGTTTCAAAAATATAGATCTGATCTTTCAACTGAATGGCCAGTTGCAGCGATTCGTTGATATAGGTACGCTTACTTGTCACATCGTCGGACAAGTCATACAAGTCGACATACAGTTCCATTCTCTGCTGTTTATCGATGGAATTGTCTTGTAGTGTTTCCAGCAAGTGTTTTCTGGTCTGATCTACATCAACCTCCTGAGCTGCATAAATTTGCATACAAAAGAGAATAAACCAGCATGTTGTTACAATTTTAATCCAGTAGTTTATCATATTTCGGACAATTTGAAGAACTTGTCTCTTTTGTTGCAAATATAGAATAATTTGTAGGTTAGAGCAAATTTATTCGTATTTAACTGTAAGTAAGAAGTCTTTCAATGATTTTGCCGTAAATATATTAAAGTAGAAAAGTCTTTTTAGTTTCAAAAAATAATCGTTCTTTTGCAGCCTCAAAAACAAAAAGAGTATGAATAAGAATGTACAAGGGCATGTATTCGCCCTGACTGCCAATATTTTATGGGGCCTTATGGCTCCTATCGGCAAATCCGCACTTATGGAGTTTTCAGCTTTATCGGTGACCACATTTCGCATGGTGGGTGCGGCAGCTTGTTTCTGGCTGTTGTCCGCATTTTGTAAGTATGAGCATGTGGACCACCGCGATATGCTGAAGATATTCTTTGCTTCGCTCTTTGCACTGGTATTCAATCAAGGGGTATATATTTTCGGTCTTTCAATGACTTCACCCATTGATGCCTCCATTGTGACAACCACGCTTCCCATCGTGACCATGATTATTGCCGCTATCTATCTGAAAGAGCCTATCACGAATCTGAAAGTACTGGGTATCTTTGTGGGAGCTATGGGAGCACTGACACTTATTTTAAGTAGTCAGACCGCAGGTAGCGGTAACGGTAGCATTATCGGAGATTTACTTTGTCTGGTAGCGCAAATCAGTTTCTCCATTTATCTGACTGTATTCAAGGGGTTATCGCAGAAATATTCTCCCATCACGCTGAATAAGTGGATGTTTATATACGCATCCATGTGTTATATTCCATTCTCCTATCAAGATGTAGCGGGTATTCAGTGGGCAGAGATTTCCACTGCAGCATACGTACAAGTAGGTTATGTGGTAATAGGCGGTAGTTTCCTTGCTTATATATTCATTATGACTGCGCAAAGATTACTGCGCCCCACAGTGGTAAGTATGTACAATTATATGCAGCCCATCGTAGCTTCTATCGCTGCCATTATCATGGGTTTGGGAGTATTCGGCTGGGAAAAGGGAATAGCTATTGCCTTAGTGTTCCTCGGCGTATATATTGTGACGAAGAGTAAGTCGAAGGCAGACTTTGAAAAGGAAGGGAAAATTTGTGATTAACGGTTAATGATTAGTGATTAGCAGGCTACGCTATTATACCGTATGGGCTAATCACTAATCACTCACCACTAATCACTCTTTCTCATTTCCCCGAAATACGTATCCAGCAAACTTTTTGCAGCAACAAATGAAGTGAGTTTACCTTGCAATACTTGCTGTTCTTTATCACCGAGCATAGCTTCTATAACCGGATTATGATAGAAACTATCGCGCAAGCGCTCATTGATACTTTCGTACATCCAGTATTTACTTTGTTCATTACGGCGGTAATCAAAGTAACCGTTGTCCTTCACAAAAGCGACGTAATCGTAAATCATATCCCATATTTCTTTCACTCCCAAGTTATAGAAACCGGAATAGGTCATTACCTGTGGCGTCCATCCTGATTCAGGAGCAGGGAACAAATGCAGAGCATTACGAAACTGATTTGCAGCCAGTTTTGCACGATCCAGATTATCACCGTCGGCTTTGTTGATAACAATACCGTCGGCCATCTCCATGATGCCGCGTTTGATGCCTTGCAATTCATCGCCCGTACCGGCTAACTGAATAAGCAGAAAGAAATCTACCATAGAATGTACAGCTGTTTCACTCTGTCCTACACCTACTGTCTCTACAAATATCTTATCGAAACCGGCAGCTTCACAAAGAATAATCGTCTCACGCGTTTTACGGGCTACTCCGCCCAAAGACCCTGCCGATGGACTGGGACGAATAAAAGATGCAGGATGAACGGAAAGTTGCTCCATACGTGTCTTATCACCCAGAATACTGCCTTTACTACGCTCACTACTGGGGTCGATGGCAAGTACCGCCAACTTGCCTGCATATTTCTCCAATACATGCAGACCGAAAACATCAATGGAAGTACTTTTACCTGCTCCCGGTACACCACTGATACCTACACGGATAGAATTTCCGGAATAAGGCAGGCATTTCTCAATGACCTCTTGTGCCACTGCCTGGTGTTCAACTTTCACGCTTTCCACCAAAGTCACTGCCTGGCTTAAAATGGTTACATCACCTTTTACAATACCTTCTACAAACTCCGCCACGGAAAGTTGACGCTTTCTGGGTTTAGGACGACGATAGGGATTAACAGATGAAGGTTGTTCAATGCCTGCATTGACAACCAGGCCTTTATAGGCTTCATTGTTTTCAGGATGTTCCATGATAAGATTTATGATTTATAATTTATGATTTACGATAGGAT
>ENA-OZGG01000774-OZGG01000774.1-human-gut-metagenome-genome-assembly--contig:-NODE-774-length-11192-cov-7.909042_pt1 | contig 11192 bp, 12 predicted proteins | sample MGYA00244659_ERZ653664 | MGnify/ENA primary metagenome ERZ653664 (study PRJEB26926, sample SAMN06165233) | human gut metagenome | biome: ENVO:00009003; feature: ENVO:2100002; material: ENVO:00002003... | reverse complement strand
GCAGCGTCAGATGTGTATAAGAGACAGGAACAGGAAAGCTGCGCCGTTTGTCTTCAGTTCTCCTCAGCAGCCGCAGCCTTGGCGGCCTTGCGCTTCTTGATTGCCGCGCTGATCGCTGGGGACACCAGAGACGCAATGGCCAGCACGATGAAGATAATGGCAATGGGGTGCTGCCAAATCGTCTCGGAGGACCCCAGCAGGTCAATACTGCGGCGGGCATTTTTCTCTGCCAGGGATCCGAGGACCAGGCCCAGAATGATAGGCGGCATAGCAAAGTCCAGCTTGATCAGGACAAAGCCGATCACACCCATGATGAGCATCAGGAAAACTTCCTCCAGATAGTGGTTCAATGCGAAGGTGCCTGTAATGCAGAATGTCATGATGACAGGCACCAGATATTTGTTGGGTACATCGATGACCTTGCCGAAAACACGAATCATCGAGAAACCGCAAATACCCATCAGGATATTGGCAACAAACAGAGCAATGAACACGATGTAAGCCTTGCCGGGTTCCTCGGTGAACAGGGACGGCCCGAAAACGATACCCTGCATCGTCAGCGCACCCATCATGACCGCGGTACCGGCATCGCCGGGGATACCCAGAGCCAGCAGGGGCACGAACGCACCACCGGCGATAGCGTTGTTGGCGGCCTCGGAGCCCGCAATACCCTCGGGGGAGCCGTGGCCGAACTTTTCGGGATGCTTGGAGAAGCGCTTGGCCATGTTATAGCCCACCCAGGAGGCAATATCGCCGCCGGTTCCGGGTACAGCACCGATGAAGGTACCCAGAATGGAGGACCGGACCACCGTGGGAGCGATGGTCTTCAAATCATCCTTGCGGGGAAAGACCCGTTCGATTTTAACGCGCTCATGCAGCGGCTGCTCGTTGTATTTCTCCTCAATGGTCTTGAGCACCTGTGCGAAAGCAAACACGCCGATCAAGATGGGGATCATAGCCAGACCGCCCTTGAGGAAGGAGCTGCCAAAGGTAAAGCGGTACGTGCCGGTAAAGTTATCCACACCCACGGTAGCAAACAGCAGGCCCAGAATACCGCCCATCAGACCCTTGATCACGGATTTTCCGGACACACTGGTGATGATGCTAATGCCGAAAAAGGCCAGCGCGAAATACTCCGGGGACTTGAAGTTCAGGGCAACCTTGGCCAGATACGTAGCGCCGAACACCAGTACCACGCAGCTGAACAGTCCACCGCACAGGGATGAGAAGGTGGATATACCCAGCGCCCGCCCCGGCTGCCGCATCTGCACGGACATGGGGTAGGCATCCAGACACGTGGCAGCGGAAGCAGCCGTACCCGGCGTATTCAGCAGCGAGGCGGAAATAGAGCCGCCGTAAATGGAGCCGCAGAAAATACCCAGCAGCATCATGATGCCGGCATAGCCGTGCAGCTGGAAGGTAAAGGGCAGCATGATGGACAGGCCCATGGGAGAGGACATACCGGGCATAGCGCCGATGAAAATGCCCAGGACCGTACCGCCCAGAATGACCAGCATATTGATCGGAGTGAAAACAGCGCTGAAAGCAAATGACAATGCGGAAGTATCCATATATTGTTTTCCTCCTTTCTCAAGCCCAGATAGGCGCGGGCAGGGTCAGCTTCATTGCTACCACGAAGAACAGATACACAAAAGCCACCATGCCCACAGGCAGTGCAATCAGCATGACCTTGCTGCGACAGCCCATCAGATATTCGATCGCAGGGATCATAATGAGCAGCGCCAGTAGCATACCGACGATCTTCATCAGCACCACAAAGCCCACAACAATTCCCAGCATGATGTACACATGGATCATTCCGGGGCTTTTCCAGTCGATGGCCTTTTTTTCCTCACCGGGTTCTTTTTTTAGCGCCGTTTCGATGATCAGCGCCACAGACAGCAGCGCCAGCGCACCGGCCAGAATGCAGGGCCATACCGCGGGGTTTTTCTGCGCCGAAGATCCAATGGTATAACCACTGGATTCATAAAAGATATATCCGGATAACAGCAGCATCACCACGGATACGATATAGTTGTATTTTTTCATGCAAATGACCTCCAGAACATAGGGGATCCTCTCTCCGCAAAACAAGGAGGTGCCTACCGGACATATATGCGGCAGGCACCTCTTCTTATTTTACGCGATGAAGTATACCGCAGCCAAATCAGCCGTTGATATCGATGTCGGCGCAGATATCCTTATAGAAAGCCATCTGCTCGTTGATGAACGTGTTCAACTCATCGCCGTACAGGGTGATGTACTGCATACCCAGGGACTCGATCTGGGTCTTGTACTCGTCGCTCTCAACAGCCTTACCCATCAGATCGCGCAGGGCGGTGACCACATCATCAGGGGTGCCGGCGGGGGCGGACAGCGCCACAAAGCCCTTCATGACCAGGTTGTACTCCTCACCGAAGGTCTCCATGATGGTGGGGGTATCGGGGAAGCTGGCCAGACGCTCATCGCTGAGGACGCCGATCATGGACAGGGTACCGGCCTTGACAGAGGCGGTAGCGGGCGTAGGCTGCAGGAAGGTAGCATCCACTTCGTTGGTCTCAACAGCGGTAACACACTCGGGAGCGCCGTCATAGGTATAGAAATCGAAGGAGATGTCAAAATACTTCTCAAACGCCTTGGCGGCAACGTTGGGGGCAGCACCCACGCCGGAGTCAGCCATCTTCACAACACCGGGGTTGGCCTTGGCGTACTCCACAAACTCCTCCAGGTTGGAGTAGTTGGGGTTGGAAGCGCTGATGACCAGCACATAGGGGTCAGCCATGGTGGCGGCGATGGGGATGTAGTTATCCATGGTCACATCAGTGCGGCCGAAGCAGATGTGCAGCAGCAGGTCGATGTTGGTGGTGCCCAGGGTGTAGCCGTCGGGATCAGCCTCAGCCAGAGCCTCCATGCCGATCAGGCCGGCATTACCGGTCTTGTTGTCCACCACGAAGGTGTATTTGCTGTCAAGGCTGGTCGCCACGTTCAGCAGCGCGCGCATGGACATATCGGTGTTGCCGCCGGCGCTGAAGGGAACGATCACATTCACATTTTTGGTGGGATAGCTGGCAGCGGCGTCATTGTTGGCATCGCCGCTGTCGTCAGTCTTGCTGCCGCAGGCCACCAAGGTGGACATCAGCATCATGACCGAGAGAATGATCGCAAGTGCTTTTTTCATGTTGGTTCCTCTCTTCTGAAAAAATAGTTTTTGTATACCGTCGGGATGCGCCCGAAGCATACGCGGCCGCCACGGTCCGGCGGGTCATTCTGCCGAACCTTTATGGTAGTACCGATTATACAAAGGGCGGGGCGCAATGTCAATATCAAAACCGACGAAAAAGATAAAAACATAACATTTAACAAATGAAAAGCGGTTGTTATGTGCAATATTGACCCAAAAACGGTATTTTTATGAAAACTATTTTTGCGAAAACTGTTACATTTACATTTACATGATATTTACATAGAATACAGCAAATCTATACACGTTCTATGCGTGGGGAGGCAGCGCCCGGACGGCGGACATAGGTGAAAACGTGCTACATAGGCGATATGCGGATGATACGCGGATGATACGCAGGTGATACGCGCATGGCACTCATGCGGCATACAGGCGGTACACGCGTGGCACGCAGATGACGCACCGCCGCCGGAGAACGCATATGCCCCCCGCTTCGCTCCTGCCGGTCGGGTATACGGAGGCGATAGGGGGTGACAAGCCGCGCCAAATATGATACACTGATATGGACGACCGCAAGGAGGACACCACCATGCATATCAACTGGTTCAAGGACGAAAATCACCTGGTCTATATCAACGGAGAGACACAGCTGGCAGAGCTGGAACGGACGCTGCACTTCCCCGGTCTGGCGGACGCCGCCAACGAGCTGCGGCAGCATCCCACAGCGGAGGGCTTCACCATCAAGGGGCCCAAGCGCACCAGCGGACGGCTGTTCGTGCCTGATCTGACCTTCGGCGAGCACATCGAGATGGGCGAAAACATTTTCTTCTATATGGGAGAGATGCAGGAATGCTACGTCATCTACTGGCTGGACGCGCCGGTAGCACAATAAGCGGAAAAGGGCCGCCCCGTTCGGGGCGGCCCTTTCATGTCATGTGCAGCCGTTCAATCGCTGGCGCCGGTATGCACGACCTTGCCCATGTTCCACAGCAGCGCCACGCGGCGCGCGGACTCCAGACGTTCCTCGGGCGTGCGGTACTCGGCGTGCGCCGTCTCGGCCCCGCAGTCCATGCAGGCCACGGAGACAGACCAGCCCTGCTCATCCTGCATGGCACCCACACCGCGGCAGATGGGGCAGTCCTGCAATTCAATATCAAAAATCGGGTCCATGTACATCCTCCTATGGGTCAGGTTGGGCTCAGTATAGCGCATATAGCGGGGAAAGGCAAGAAAAATATCCCCCCTCCCCTGCCATGCAAAAACGCCCCGGCGCCTTTCGGCGCCGGGGCGTTTCGCTCCTGTTACTGAATGGAGATGGCGCTGTTCTTGGGCAGCTGCTTCTTCACATTCTTGGGCACGGAGATGGTCAGGATGCCATCCTCAAACTTGGCGCTGACGTCCTCAGGCTCTACCGCATCGCCCACATAGAAGCTGCGGCTGCACGCACCGGCGTAACGCTCCTGACGGATGTACTTGCCCTTCTTATCCGTCTCATCCTTGTCCAGGCCCTTGACCGCCTGGATGGTCAGCACGCCGTCCTTCAGCTCCAGCGTGACCTCATCCTTCTTGAAGCCCGGCAGATCCACGTCCAGCTCATAGGTATCCTCCGTCTCGCGGACATCGGTACGCATCAGGTTCTTGGCGTGCTTGCCGTACAGCGGGTCACGGCCGCGGGGCATCATGCCGAAGGGATCGCCAAAGAAATCATCAAACAAATTCTCACCAAAAATGCTGGGCAACATATGTCATTCCTCCATTCGAAACACTGCCCGGGCGCTGCGGCCATCCGCCGCAGCACAGGGGCTGCTGCCACTGATTTGTATACATTTCATCGCCCCTCGGAGGTTCGCTTCCGTTTCCCTCCCTCAAGGTTCGGCTTTATTATAACGCCGATTTTAGCACTGCCAATAGGAGAGTGCTAATGTTCACAGAAGTCACGATATTTGTTCACAAAATATGCGATTTCTCTGGCGCAGTGCCGTCCGCCGTGATACAATAGGCACAACATCCCATGCAGGAGGACAGTTTATGGAACAGTTTTACGATAAGGTCAGCGCCTCCGCCGCATACATCCGGGCGCACATCCCCCAGACACCCACAGTGGGCATCATTCTGGGCAGCGGGCTGGGTGGTCTGGTGGACGCCATGACGGACAAGACCGTCATCCCCTACGGGGATATCCCCCACTTCCCCTGCTCCACCGTGGCGGGCCACGCGGGCAATCTGGTCATCGGGCGGCTGGGCAGTCAGGTGGCGGCGGCGCTTCAGGGGCGGTTTCACTACTACGAGGGCTTCAGCATGAAGGAGGTCACCTATCCGGTGTATGTGCTGGCGCTGCTGGGGGTAAAGACCCTCATCGTCACCAACGCCTGCGGCGGCATCAACCGGACGTTTGTCCCCGGGGACCTGATGCTGCTGTCGGACCACATCAATATGCTGGGCACCAACTCCCTCATCGGTCCCAACGACGAGCGCTTCGGCCCCCGCTTCCCGGATATGACGGAGGCCTATCCCCACCGCCTGCGGGAGAAGGCCCATCAGGCCGCCGGGGCGCTGGGCTTCGCGTGCAAGGAGGGTGTGTACGCTATCTTCCCCGGTCCGTGCTATGAGACGGCAGCGGAGATACGGGCCTATGAGCACCTGGGCGCTGACGCCATCGGTATGTCCACCGTACCGGAGGTCATCGCCGCCAACTATCTGGGCATGGCGGTGCTGGGCATCGCCTGCATCACCAACATGGCCACCGGCATCGCCAGGGAGAAGCACTCCCATCAGGAGGTGCTGCGTATCGCCAACGAGAGCAGCCAGAAGCTCTGTGCGCTGGTAGAGTGCGTCGTGCGAGAGCTGTAACGCAAAAACGCCCTCCCGGCAGGAGGGCGTTTTCTTTTTATTTCTCGTTGACGCGCAGTTCCAGCACGTCGGGACGGGCGTAGTGGCCCACGCAGTCCAGCTCCATACGGCTGGCGGGGACCTTCTGCATATCCAGGTCGGCGTAGATGATGTCCTCCTTGTCCCAGACGGTGACGGAGGCCTCGTGGCCGAAGGGGTCGATGACGCAGCTGCCGCCCCGGCAGGCGATGTCCGGCAGGGCCGCGATCTCGGCGGTGCCGCTGACGGTCTGGGGATAGTCGCTGCGGCGGAAGACCAGATCGGCGTTGATAAAGTAGCAGTGACCCTCGATGGCAATGTGGCGGATGGTGTCCTGCCACTCCGGATTGTCGTTGGTGTTGGGGGAGATGTACAGGGATATCCCCTTCTGGTACAGCGCCACCCGGGCCAGGGGCATATAGCTCTCCCAGCAGATGAGATTGCCCATGGGACCCCAGGGCGTGTCCATCACCGGGAAGTAATCCCGGTCCGCGTCACCCCAGACCACGCGCTCGCTGCCGGTGGGCTTGAGCTTGCGGTGGTTCAGGGCCTCGCCCTCCGGGGAGATCATCATGTTAGCGTTATACAGCGTACCGGTGACGGCGTCGCGCTCGGAATAGCCCATACTGATATAGACACCCAGCTCCCTGGCGCGGCGGAGGAGCTTACGCATCTCCGGCCCGTCGGCCAGCAGGGAGTTGTCGTAGTACATCTTCCAGTCCTCGCGGCCCACGGCCTTGCGGCTGCCCACGGTGAAGCCGAAGGTCATGCCGTAGGGGTAGCCGGGGATGAACAGCTCCGGAAAGACAATGAGCTCCGCGCCCTCGCCGGCGGCCTCGTCGATGAGCCGCAGGGCCTTCTCAAGACATTTGTCCTTGCGGAACATCACAGGGGTGGCCTGCACCACCGCCACGCGGCAGGTGTTCTTCAGATCTCGCATGGGTCGACCTCCTTGCAGAATGATACCATGATTATACCAGACGGACACGCCGGAACGCAACAGGTTTCGGCGCAAGATGCAGCAGCTGTCGTACAGCGGATTTTTCTGTTCGCCATGAAAAGAGACGGGCGGAAGGGGTCGGCAAACCCCTCCCGCCCTATGGAAAGCAGACGGCTGACGCCGCCCCGACTTGACCGCAACAGAAATGCCCATCCCTCTGCAGGGATAGGCGGTGCGTTTTGGTAAGAAAAAACGCCGTTTCTGCATCGCAAAAACAGCGTGGTCCTTCCTGTGGTGCCACACGGAGAAAACGCCCGCTGTGTCTGGTCCTCCGACGTGCAATTCTTCTGCCTCACGCCGCGGAGCTCTCGCTCCCCGTCTGCCGCCTACCTTCTCAGGCTCACGCCCAATGGCTGACTTTCGTCACACAGCTCTCGCTGTTTCGGTGCATCCTTGCGCTCACAGTGCCGTTCGCGGTGGGTTTTGACCCATTTCCTTTTAGGCTGCCGCCTGGCCAGACCTGGCCTTTGCAGCGGGCAGCCGCACGACTTCACCGGACCCTATTCACTTAACAGTGGTAGTATACCACCAGAAAGCGCCACTTGTCAACGACATTCGACGAAAACGCAGCGACCAGCGCGGCGTCAGCCGGCCCATTGCCGCTTATATACACCGACCAGCGCGGCGTCAGCCGGCCCATTGCCGCTTATATACACCGACCCCCGCGGCGTCAGCCGCGGGGGTCGCCCAATTCCTTAATGATGGAAATTCGTCTGCTGCACCGGCTCCTTCTCCGGCAGGCCCAGCTTCTCCTTGCCCAGGGCGATGGACTTCATCAGAAAGGCCATGTTGCGGCCCAGGGTCCGCATGGTCTGCAGGCCCTCCTTGTCCTGACGGACCTCCTCCGGCGTGTTGCCGTAGACCATGTTCCAGTACTGGCTGCTGGCCACGGGCATACCGCAGATGGTGAAGTACTTGTTCAGCACATCGAAGGTGGCGGTGTTGCCGCCACGGCGGCAGGACACCACCGACGCGCCCACCTTCATGGTCTTGTCGATGTGGGGCGTGCTGAAAAACAGCCGGTCCATAAACGAGATAGCCCCGCCGGCGGGGGAGGCGTAGTACACCGGCGAGCCGATGACCAGCGCGTCCGCCGCGGCGAGCTTGGGCGCCGTCTCGTTGACCAGATCGTCGTACACGCAGCGGTGGGTCTTTTTGCAGCTGGCGCAGGCGTTGCAGGCATGGGCGGTCTTGCCCGCCTGGATGATCTCCGTCTCGATGCCTTCGGCCTCCAGCGTGTCGGCCAGCTCACGCAGGGCGGTGTAGGTGCAGCCGTGCTCGTGGGGGCTGCCGTTGATGAGCAATGCTTTCATATCCTCACCTCCCGGCTCAATAGCCAAAGAGCATGGAGCGCTTGATGTCGCTGAGCTTATGGGCACCGCACATGGCCATGGTATCGGCCAGTTCGGCCTTCAGCTTGTCCACGTAGACCTGCACGCCCTCGGCACCGCCGCCGTAGACCATATTCACGAAGGGCCGGCCGATGAGCACCGCGTCCGCGCCCAGGGCCAGGGCCTTGAACACGTCCATGCCGGTGCGGATACCGCCGTCCACCAGAATCGTCATCTTGCCGCCCACCGCGTCGACGATGGCGGGCAGGACCTCCGCCGTGGCGGGGCACTGGTCCAGCACGCGGCCGCCGTGATTGCTGACCACGATGCCGCTGGCGCCGGCCTCCAGGGCCTTCTTCGCGCCGTTCACGGTCATAATGCCCTTGAGAATGAAGGGCTTGCCGTTCATCAGCTTGACGATCTCCTTCAGCTCGTCCACGGTCTTGCTGCCGGCGGGCGGGGTCAGGTTCTTCAGGAAGGGCAGGCCCGCCGCGTCGATGTCCATGGCCACGGCAATGGGATCCGCCGCGCCCACCAGCTCCGCTTTCTCGCGGACCAGGTCGATATTCCAGGGCTTGATGGTGGGCACGCCGCAGCCGTGGTTCTTCTTCAGCGCCCCGGCCGCCGCCTGGATCACGGCGGGGTTGGTGCCGTCGCCGGTAAAGGCGGCGATGCCCGCGCCGGCACAGGCGGACACCAGAATGTCGTTATAGGTCAGGTCGTCGTACTTGTCGCCGTAGTGCAGCTGCATGGCGCCCACCGGCGCGGCAAACACGGGCAGGGCCACCTGCTTGCCGAAGAAATTATAGCTGGTGTCCACGGGCACGTTCTCACAGATGGTGTCCATGTTGACGCACAGCTCCTGCCACTTCTGATAGTTGCGGATGAAGCCGGTGCCGATTCCCTTGGCGCCGGGACCGGGCACGGTGTTCTTGCAGGCCACGCCGTTGCACACGGGACAGGACTTGCAGTAGGGTCCCATACAGGTCCGCGCGTTGGCTAAGATCTCCTGATAGGTCATGGTATGTATCCTCCTTGTGAAAGACTGCCGCAGGATGTCGAACTGCGTCGCATTGCGTCGTTTTTTATCGAATACCGGCAATGAACACGCCGGGGTCCTTCTCACGCTGAGCCTTGGCCCAGGCCAGCATTTCGTACACGTCCACCGCGCCGGTGATGACCGCGCCGTTGTCCCACGTCTCCGCGGTGCGGCCCCGCAGGAAGGTATCCGGTGCGCTGGTGCGGACGTAGTAGGGGTGCGCCTCGCCGCTGGTCAGGAACATGGGCACAGCCCTGTCGGTGTAAAAGCCCCGCTTGCCGGACAGCACCGTCAGGCAGTCCTGCACCACGTTCTCCGCCGTGGGGAAGCGCCCCGCGCCCTGGCCGTAGAAGCTCTGGCGGCCCAGCTGCTCGGCCTCATAGGTGATGAGATTGAAGTTGGCGGGCACCGCCGCCTCCAGATCGCCGGCACCCACCAGCGTGGGCTCCACATAGGCGCACACGCCGCTGTCCGTGCTCTCGGCCCGGGCCAGCAGCTTGCAGGCGAAGCCGTGGGCCCGGAAGGCCGCAATATCCGCCGCCGTCACTGTCCGGATGCCAAAGGTGGGGATGGCTGTCTCCTCCAGCGCCGCGTCGAAGGCGATGTTGGCGGAGATGCACAGCTTGCGGCGGATGTCGTCGCCGTCGATGTCGGCGGAGGGGTCCGCCTCGGCGTAGCCCAAGTCCTGGGCCTCCTTCAGAATGGCAGGGAAGTCCACCGGAGCCTTGTGCATGGCGTCCATGATAAAGTTGGTGGTGCCGTTCATAATACCGCCCACGGCGCACACCGTATCCAGCCGCTTCACGCGCTCCAAATTCGTCAGCCAGGGTATGCCGCCGCCCACGGCGGCGGTGCAGCGCAGGGCTGCGCCCCTCTCCCGGGCCAGTGCCGTGAGCTCCGTGTAATAGGCGGCGATCAGCGCCTTGTTGGCCGTGACCACGTTCTTGCCCTGCGCCAGCGCGGCGGAGACATATTCATAGGCCGGGTGCAGCCCGCCCATGACCTCCACCATCGTGTCGATGGCGTCATCCAGCAGGATGTCGTTGAAGTCGTAGGTGACCAGACTCTCCGGCAGCCCCGCCTTGGGACTGCGCAGCAGCACACGGGAAACGGCGATGTCCTTGCGGCCCTGTGCCAGCTCCAGCACGCCGCCGAAAAAGCCCTTCCGGTTATAAATCTTCCATTTCATACGCCCGGTCCTCCTCTTCCTTGTTCTCCGGCAGGCAGTACAGCTCCACCATGGTGGTGTGCAGCTCCAGAGCCATCCGGTAGGCCAGCAGCAGCGAGGGATTGTACTGTCCCTTTTCCAGGGAGATAATTGTGCGGGATGAGACGTGCACCCGCCGCGCCAGCTCCTGCTGGGTCAGTCCGGCCGCTGTCCGCAGCTCCCGTACCCGGTTTTTCACATCTCTTCCCACCTTTCCTGTTTGATTGGAATGCATCAAATATGAAGCATCCTTCACATAAAGGATGCTTCATATTCTAACACATTTTCTACGACTGTCAAGTCCTGTTTTCGGCGTAAAGATGACACCGCGGACCGCCTTTTCTCCCATCTATTTGCACACTGGACGTTTGACAAAAACACCCCGGAATCGTTGGGATTCCGGGGTGTTCTCAATTCAATTTTACGCCAGGGCCATACCGCCGCCGGGCAGGCGGTGCATCCCGGCTGCAAAATAGACCGTCATGACCCGGGCCAGGGCCTCCGTATCCCGGACGCCCGCCACCTCGCAGCAGCTGTGCATGGCCAGCTGGGGCAGTCCGATATCC
>ENA-OZGG01000773-OZGG01000773.1-human-gut-metagenome-genome-assembly--contig:-NODE-773-length-11196-cov-8.650480_pt1 | contig 11196 bp, 10 predicted proteins | sample MGYA00244659_ERZ653664 | MGnify/ENA primary metagenome ERZ653664 (study PRJEB26926, sample SAMN06165233) | human gut metagenome | biome: ENVO:00009003; feature: ENVO:2100002; material: ENVO:00002003... | reverse complement strand
ATCTACACAAGGAGTATCGTCGGCAGCGTCAGATGTGTATAAGAGACAGGGTGAATATCTTGCAGGAAAATGACAATAAAGATTCTGACAAGAGAAAAAATGTTTCTGAGGTAAAAACCAAGATTTCATCGGTTGTTGCAGCCGTTTGCGTTACAGTTGTTTTATCTGCCGGCGCAGCGGCTTTTTTTATTAATCGTGCAGGAAACACCCAAAATGAGCAGATAAAAGTATATTATGAATCTCAAGGCTCTTCTGCTGAGACATCAACCGTAAGCCGAAGGGTCAGCGGCTCGGTCCAGACTACCGTATATGCAAAGACTTCGAGGAAAACAATAACGTCTAAAACGTCTTCGGCGAAGTCGGCAGCTGTGCAGAAAACTGAGATCGTTTACAGCTTTCCGGCAGATATAAATCTTGTAACAGCAGAGCAGCTTATTCAGATAGACGGAGTAGGTGAGGTTACTGCACAGAAAATTATCGGATTCCGCAGCGGAGTCGGGGTCATCTGTAATATGGATCAGCTGCTAGAGATCGACGGGATAGGTGAAGCAACTTTAAATAAGCTGAAGGAATATCTGTTTGTTTCTGATCGGGATTATGCCGAGCTTACTCAGCCGGAGGAACAAACAGAGTACCGTGAACCTGAAGAAACGGAGCAGACGCGGCAGGAGGAGAGCAAAACCGTTACCGCAGAGACAAAGACCGAAGCGAAGACATCGCCGACCACTGCTGAAGCTGCTGAGCAGATGAGAACAGTAAATATAAATACTGCTTCTGCTGAGGAGCTTTCCGAAAGCCTTTTAATTGAAACGGAGCTTGCGGAGGCTATAGTCGAGCTGAGAACTAATATAAAGTATTTTGTGAATGACCTTGAGCTGCTTTATGTAGACGGCTTTACGGAGAAAATGCTGGTTGAAAGGCGGCCGTTTATTACTTTATAAATTCAAATATTAACGGGAGCAGAACTGAACGGTCTGTTCCCGTTTTGTCATTGATATGGTTTTCGCTTTCCAGATTTTCCTGTGTTCCGTTGTTATGAGGCAGGGATAAATCACTTATATCGCTGAAGGAAAAATTTTTTTATCAGCTATATACCTTGAATAAACGTGTCCGGCTATTCTCCGGACATAGCCGTCGGGATTCATTATAAGGTCTGTTTTAAGAAACGACGTATAAGTTTTACAGGAAATTTCAGCGGCAAACTCCTCGGCTTCGTGTATGCCCGAGGTTCTGCTCAGGGCAAAGCCGAATATTTTTTCTGATACTGCATAATAAGGTTATCTGCGTGTTTTTTTATTTAAAAGTCTCCGAAGTGCACATAGCGGGCAGTTTTAAAACGGGTTGGGCAATTTATATGATCGCATCATAAATTCCTATAAAAATAATACGCTGTTCATTTCAGTATGAACAGCGTGGTTAGTTTCACAGTTTTTTTCTGAGAAAAATTTGCGAGGCGGCAATAATGAATACGGCTGAAAGCAAGACGGCGGTCAGCGCTGACGGAAGATAATCAGCAGCAGAAGCCTGTTTTGCAAGCAGGGGTGCGGACTGCATGAGCCTTGTGGGAGAAAGCTTTTCCGCCGCCGGAAAAAGACCTGACAAATATGCGGCGATAAATACTGCGCCGGTGCCGAGCATAACGGAAGAACTGCTTTTTGCCGCCGCAGAAAACAGTACCGCCGCCGAGATAAGCCATATTCCGAAAAGCCAGAAGCAAAGAGCCGGAGCAGTATAGCTTTCAGGCGTGCCGTTTCCCCAGAAATAAGCGTTATAGCCGAAGGTAACGCCGAAGCAGAGCCAGAAGCACCCTGACCACAGCAGCATTAGCACAGATGTTTTTGCGGCAAGGATACCATGCCTTGATGCGCCCTTTGTCAAAACCTGAATAAGAGTTCCCTTTTGATATTCGGAGGTAAAAGCTCCCGACAGCAAAAGAATAAAAATGATAAGGGCAACGGGTATATTTTTATAGAACTGAGTCCACGAGGTTACTTGATCTACAGTTATATTTGTTACAGTAAGACCCGAGCCTTCAAGCGAGCCTGACAGGGTTTTCATCAGCCACGGAGTAAGCTTTGCTATAGCGGGATTCATTATGCCGAAGATCAGAAACAGTATTATAAGTACCGTCAGCTTTCCGGTACGAGCCAGCTCAAGCCATTCCTTTTTGAAAAATGCACAGAAGCTTTTCATTTTCCGGTCACCTCCATAAACAGCGCTTCAAGCGACGGCTCCTGCCTTTCAAATTTATGCAGGGGTATATTATTTTCGGAAATAAAGCCGAGGATATCCCGCTGCTTTGTTTTTCCGCTGAATACTACACGGTTTGAGCCAGTCCGTACAGATTCGGGAAAGGCGGCAGCAAGCTTTTCTGAGTCGTCGGATAATTCGGTTTCTGCTTCATAGCCCGGCGCTGAATGTACTGCTTTTATCTCGTCTAGGCTTCCCTGAAGCACTATCCTGCCGCTGTGAAGAAAAGCCGTCCTGTCGCATATTCTCTCTACGTCGGAAAGTATATGTGTGGAGAATACTACCGAGGAGCTGCTTTTTGCCGAAAGGAGAATATCAAGTATTTCCTTTCTGCCTGACGGGTCGAGAGCGGAGGTAGGCTCGTCGCAGATAAGGAGCTGCGGGCGGCTGAGCATTGCCTGAGCTATTCCGAGCCGCTGTTTCATTCCCCTTGAAAAGCCTTTTATCCTGCGGTTCTCATTTTCAAGACCTGTAAGCTGCAAAAGCTCATCAGTTCTTTTCTTGATCTCCGAAGCAGTCATTCCTGATACTTCTCCGCAGAAGGACAGATATTCTTTCGGCGTCATATAGGAGTAAAATTCCGGCACATCAGGAAGATAGCCTATAAAGCGGTTGGTTTTGTTTTTCAGGCAGCTTACTCTTTCTCCGTTTATAAAGGCTTCTCCGCTGTCGGGGCGCATAAGTCCGAGAATGATTTTCATTGCGGTGGTTTTACCTGCTCCGTTCTGCCCGACGAATCCGAAAACGGTATGTTCAGGTACTTCCATGCTAAGACCGTTCAGCACCGATTTATCTCCAAAGCGCTTTGATATATTGTTTAATGTAAGTATATTCATTTTTAATCCGCCTTTGTTAAAGCGTTTTCCTTTCTTAGCGTTATATAGCTTCAGCTGTCGTCCTTGCCGAAGATAAAATACAGAACGGGTCCTATAAATTCCATACCGACAACAGCTATAATAAGCCAGATCGTTCTGTTTCCTCTTTTATAGGTACTGTGAGTAAGGATATGGCGTACTGTATAGAAAAGCAGGGCAAATTCGGCGATTATAAGCGGGATCAGAAACGGAAGAAATTCTTTTATATTATTCATATCTGCTGTACTCCTTTTTTAGTGATCCTAATATTTTTTTGAATGCAGGGTTTTGTTTAAGCGGTTCAAAAAGCGGGTCTTCAAGTATTTCCCATGAACTTCTTGCAACGGCCCGTATATTTCTGGGAGGCGCTGAGCCAAGTTCCAAAGCCTCTATCCATTTATCAATACGGTCAAAGTAAGAGTCACCGTGAAGCTTCAAATTATCCTCTGAGAGCAAATGCCGTACAGTTTTTTCATATTTTAAAAGCCTTTCGGCGGCAGCGTCAAAGCATTCGTGATAAGCATAGACCAGAGCAGACTGATAATAAAACTGAGCGGCAGAGTTGGGGTGAAGCAGTTCAAGCTGATATGCTTCTATGAGCCTGTCTGTGCGCCTTATCGTTTCCTCGCAGTCGGAAAGCTCACCGGCAGCAGCAGAAAGGTACTGAACTGAAGAGCCAATAAGAGTTAAAAGCCCGAGATACATTGAAATCTGACACATATCAAGTGCTTTTTCCTTCTGACCCGAAAGCATATAGGCCTGGATCAAAACTGAACCGCTGCTGTTTGATATTCTCTTCGGATCGGAAACAGGTTCGAGGGAATCTATTACTTCCCAGATTTTTCCCAGCTGCAGATCGGTCATTGCTTTAAGCGTGGCTGCGTCGGCGCATATATCTGCTGAGGTACAGCTGTCTGCAATATGTGTGCATAGCGCTGATATTTCATTGAGAATTTCACAACGCTGCTCCTTTTCGGCAAGATCAAGGTGGTTTAAATAGAGTATACCTACCTGAAGAAGAAACGGATAGCAGGAATAGTATCTGTTAATAAGCAAACGCGTTTTTTTAACTGCTTCATCGAATGGACGGGAGGCAAAGTCGGCGGCAAGCTCCGAGTACAGCTTTTGTATCTGTTCCCGGCTAAGCTGAGGCTCATAGCCTATCAGCTCGTCAATCGTTACTCCGTAGAATGCGGCAAGTCTCGGCAGCAGAAGTATATCCGGCAGGCTCTGGCGGGTCTCCCACTTTGAAACGGAAGCCTTTGTAACGCCCAGAAAATCCGCAAGCTGTTCCTGCGTCAGCTTTTTTGCGTGCCTGAGCCGCACAAGATTTTCAGACAGATTAATATCGTTCATAGATCCTCCTTAACGGAAATCGGTTTGAGTCTTGGCTTTATTTATATTATATATCAACCGCCGTTTAAAAGCAATGGATTTCTGCGATACTTTGCGAAACAAAATCAACCTGCAGGAAACACAGGCGGCAGGAAAAAGGCATATAACGTATTATCCGTTATATGCCTTTGATTTTTATCCGCCGCAGTAAGCTCTTATTCCTTCGCTCATAATCTGAGCCGTTTTGTTTCCGTAGCTGTCAAGATAGTTCTTGAACCGCTCGTCTGAAAGATACATTTTTCCCAGTTCCGCCAGGATCTCAGCGGTGCATTTATAGTAATTTTCAGAAATAAAATTCTGCCAGCGTTTTACCAGAGCCTGTACCTCTGCGCTGTCGGGAGCTTTATCTGCACACGCTGCAAATGCGGAGAAGATCTCGTCCTGCTCCGAAGCAAGGCGTTCCTTTCCCGAGTCTGAAAGCTTGGAAAAACTGCTCTCGCTTTTTTCAAATTCCTTTGTGCCGCCCCAACGTTCTCTGACTTCTTCGGCGTACTGTGCCTTCGCTTTTTCGATGTCGTCGGCGGTGATATTTTGTCTGCTCATAATTTTTCCTCCTATAGTTTCCTCCGCAAGCCTGATAAGACCGTCAATGCGCTTACGTTTCATTATAAGCAGCTTACGGTGCTTTTCAAGAGCCTGACGTCTGATAGCTTCGGGAGCTGAAAGCAAGCCTTTGATATCTTCAAGTGAAAACTCCAGTTCACGATAAAATAATACCTGTTGTAAAACCGCAATTTCTTTTTCCGTGTAATACCTATAGCCTGCATCGGAGATCTCAGCCGGCTTCAGCAGTCCGATTTTATCGTAATAACGCAATGTACGAATGGTTACTCCTGTTATTTCGGCAGTTTCTCCGATAGAAAATCTCATAGCTTTCATCTCCTTGATTTTAGTATAAAGCATAACGCAGGAGGAGAGTCAAGGGGTTTTCAGAAATTTATTCAAAATATTATGACATATGCTCTGTTTATAAAAATAACGGGAAAATCCCGTTATTCTGTCAGCTGCTATTATCATTTGGTTACGCCTTTTTATTCTTTTAACAGTTCAACTTCAAAAGGCTTTAGGCTTATATGCCTGCCGCAATAATCAAATTCGGCAGCTTTATCATTGTTATTGAAAATAAAGGTCAGCTTTTTCCCTGCCCCTTGGCGTACAGAAATTTCAACGTTATCGGGGAGATCAGGAATATGATCAACTCCGGCAGAGGAAAGTATTTCGGTGCAGAGATCCTTGTAAAAGCTTCTTTTTCCGACAGTTCCTACATAATAGCAGCGGCCTTTTCCGAAGGAATTTACGGTAACGGCGGGAGAGCCTTTGTAGAAACGGTCGGTGTATTCTGCAATAACTTCAGCGTCGCCGGCTTTTAAAATGTCGCACCAGCTTGTGACTTCATATTCTCTGCCGTTCATGGCAATATGTGCGGTATCCCAGCCGACAGGATCGTATTCCTCGACTGTACAGCCTGCAAGCTCCGAATATACGGAGGGCAGCGGCGACATAATGCAGTTATTGTTTTCGTCCTTTACGCCGCTTCGGTTTGTCAGGACTACAGTTCCGCCTTTTTCAGCAAAGCTGTAAAGCCGTTGTACAACGCTTATATCCGTTATAAACATAGTCGGTGCAATAATGACCGAGTACGCGGAAAAGTCCGAGCTTTCGCTTATTATATCGCAGTTTGCGCCGAGAGAGGTAACGCCGTCATGAAAGGCTTTTAGCTGGCTGTAGTAATGAAATCCGTCGGTCTGAGGCTGTATCTTAAGAGCGCTTTCGGTATCAGAGGAATACAGCAGGGCAGCTTTGGAGCTGACGGAGGTCCCTTCCGTATCTATAGCTGCCGCTTCTCTGCAAAGCTCCGAAAACTCAAAGAATCTGCGGGAAGGAACTCCGCTCTGGTCTATAAGTCCGTGCCAGAACATTTCTGCTCCCGAAACTGCGCTGCGCCAACGGAAATGTATAACTGCGTCCGCTCCTCTTGCTATCGCCTGCAAAGCGTAACCCTTTATCATTCCGGGCTTCGGAACAGTCGTCATAGGCATCCAGCAGCCCTGAGGACCGCTCAGCTGCTCCATTATCCAGAAGTTTTTCTGTTTTATTCCTCTCATAAGGTCTAGATGAAAGCTGTGGGAATACAAGGCGTCAGGATCGTCGGGCAGCTTTACCGGAGGATAATTGTCGTAGGAAACAAAGTCGAGAGGTTCAAACATACTGTAGAAATCGGGAGTATTTTCACAAAGCCAGGTATTTGTCGTTATAACAGCTCCCGGAATTATATCCCTTATGAGCTCCGTCTGAAACCTAACAAAATCATTGACGCTGTTCTGGCAGAATCTGTGCCATTCAAGCATATATGAGGGATTGTACCAGCCTAAAGGATAGCTTCCGAAAGGCGGCTTTATCTGCGTCCATTCAGAATATTCGCCGCTCCAGACATTATTTCCGAAGGCTTTGTTTATGCTTTCAAGGCTTCTGTATTTATTTTTAAGGTATGTCCTGAATTTTTCGGTGCATACCGGACAGCAGCAATGAGCGGCGTCAAGCTCATTGTCTATCTGCCATGCAGCAACAGCCGAATTGCTTCTGTAACGTTCGGCAAGCTTTCTGATAATCCTTTCCGAAAGCTTTCTGAGGGAGGGGGAGTTATAGCATCTGTGACCTCTTATTCCGGTAGCAATAGGCTGTCCGGAGCGTTCGGTCTGAAGTGCGTCCGGATAGCTTTCATACAGCCAAAGCGGAGGACAGTTGGTCGGGGTGCATAGGATTACCTTTATTCCCCTGTCTGCAAAAAGCTTTATTGCTTTATCCAGCCATTCAAAATCGAATTTATTTTCAGAGGGTTCAAGTCTTGACCATGAAAACTCAGCCATACGGACAAGCTTTACTCCTGTCTGAGACATAAGCTCCGCATCCTGCTCCCAGAGTTTTTCGTCCCAGTGCTCGGGGTAATAGTCAACTCCTATTTCAGCCATATTAAAGCTCCTTTCATCAATGAGTGATAAGATCTTACTGCCATTTGTCGGGAACGGCGGCACATCGTGCTTCTTTCTTCAATGCTCTGAGCTCGACGTAGCAGCCGCATTTTCGGCACATTCCGCTGTAAAGCTCTTCACAGCTCCGGCATACTTCAAGCCGACGGGAATATTCTTCTCCGCCCGTCCGTTTTTCTTTTGGATAAGCGGAGATATAATCTTTCAGCCGCTTGAAATAATCAGTTTCGTCCATATCCTCAAGCAGACACTTTCTGCACAGCTTATCCATTACTTCATTTCAAAGGAAACGACCGAAAGTCTTGGAATTGTTATTACCGAGCCGCTGTTTGAAGCGTTAAAGCCTGAATACTCTTTGATAGTAACACTTTCAGGTTTTCCGAAATCGTTAAGAGCGTTCGCTTTGTCAGAGGTTATTATCTGAGCAGAGTTTATTTCGGCGTTGACCGAAATTTCAAAATCATCTGTAAGGGAGCAGTTGGATACGGTAGCAAAAAGCTTTCCGTCCTCGCCTTCGGAAACGGAATATGTAAGCGCAGGAACGCTTATATCCTCGCAGTCAGCTGACGGTATATCCATTTCAGCCTTTATAAGCGCTGCATCGTGATGAGGGCAGAACATTTTGAATACATAGTAGGTAGGCGTTTTTACCATATCCGCTCCGTCAGTCAGCAGTACGGATTGAAGCACGTTTACTGCCTGAGCGATATTAGCCATTGTAACACGGTCAGAATGACTGTTGAAAATATTGAGATTGCAGGCGGCAACTATCGCATCACGCATTGTATTCTGCTGATAAAGAAAACCGGGATTCGTGCCTTCTTCAACGTCGTACCAGCAGCCCCATTCGTCAACTATAAGCTTTATTTTTCCCTCGGGGTCATGCTTATCCATGATCTCTCCGTGCTTGGTGATAAGCTCCTCCATATAAAGGGTTGAGGATATAGTCTGATAGTATTCCCTGTCGGAGAATTCGGCGGCTTTTCCCTTGCTGCTCCAATCGCCTGTAGGGAGGGTGTAGTAATGCAGGGAAATTGCGTCGGTATGCCATGGCTTAACTATTTCAAGCAGCTTGTCTGTCCAGCCGTAATCATCTCCGCTTGGACCGCAGGCGACCTTGTAAAGCCTGTTATCTCCGTAATTACGGCAGTAGGTCTGATAGCGTCGGTATTCGTCTGCATAGTATTCTGGGCGCATATTTCCTCCGCAGCCCCAGTTTTCATTGCCTATTCCGAAATATTTCAGCTTCCACGGCTCCTCCTGTCCGTTGTGCTTCCTAAGCTCAGCCATAGGGGAAACTCCGCTGAAGGTCATGTATTCCACCCATTCGGACATTTCCTGAACAGTGCCGCTTCCGAGGTTTCCTGCTATATAAGGCTCACATTCAAGCTGGCGGCAAAGCTCGAAAAACTCATGAGTTCCGAAGCTGTTGTCCTCTACTACTCCGCCCCAGTTAGTATTTATCATATTCTTGCGCTGTGATTTTTCTCCTATGCCGTCCTTCCAGTGATATTCGTCGGCAAAGCAGCCGCCCGGCCAGCGCAGTACAGGGATCTTTATTTCTCTCAGCGCTTGAACAACGTCTTTTCTCATACCGTTTACGTTGGGGATCTCCGAGTCCTCTCCCACATAAATACCGCCGTAAATACATCTTCCGAGGTGCTCGGCAAAATGTCCGTAGATATTCCTGCTTATTTTTGACAGCTTTTTATCCCTGTCGATTTTAAGTTCTGTACGTTTCATAGATCACACCTGATTTCCTTTAATTTTTATAAGTATATATTAGCTTATTCCTGCGGGCTATGCAAGATTTCTGTTTCTTTATTATGGACGTTTATTAACCAGAACTGTAAAAAATGCGGCGCTTTATCTGAACAACACATAAAGCGCCGTATTTTGTTTTGTTCATAGCTTAAATATGCTCAGGTAAAAAGGCAGCATTATAAATGCCTTAAAGCTTTACTGTTACGATTCTGTCCGTTTGGAAATACTGCCGCATTTTTACGCCGGTCATTTCAAACATTTTCTTTGAGGCTCTTACTCCGTCGGTATCGGCATACTTATCTTCCATGTAAACGACCTCTTTTATTCCGCTCTGAATAATTGCCTTGGCGCATTCGTTGCAGGGAAAAAGCGAAACGTATATACGTGCGTTCTGTAAGCTCCCCGTAGAGCGGTTGAGAATTGCGTTAAGCTCGGCGTGGCAGACAAAGGGATATTTGGTTTCAAGCGCTTCGCCTTCACGTTCCCACGGCATTTCATCATCGTTACAGCCGGTGGGCATTCCGTTGTAGCCTACCGAAAGGATCTTATTTTCCTCGGAAACGATACAGGCGCCTACCTGCGTATTGCTGTCCTTGCTTCTGCCTGCCGAAAGCAGGGCGATCCCCATAAAATATTCATCCCAAGATAAGTAATCCTGACGCTTCATAAATATACGCTCCTTTCAATATTTAAGACGGGTTTATTTCAGACTTGCCAGAGCCTTTTCAAGGCTTGCGGAATTTTCAATATTTACTGCGTTTGCTCCCTTGAGGGTTTTCTTGACAAGACCTGTGAGAACTTTGTTAGGTCCTAGCTCAATGTAGTTTTCATAGCCGGCGTCGTTCATAGCCGCAAGTTCTGATGTGAACTTAACAGGCGAAACAATGTGTTTTGCGAGCAGGCTTGGCATATTTGAAAAATCTTCAAGCTTTGCGCCGAGAACGTTTGAATAAAATTCTACTGCAGGAGAGTTAAATTTTACAGTCGCAGCTGTTTCGATAAACTCATCTGCGGCAGACTGCATAAGCTTTGAGTGGAACGCTGATGCGACGTTAAGCCTGATTGCTTTTTTCTTCATTCCTGTAAATACCTCGGCTGCTTTTTCGCAGGCTGCTGTTTCGCCTGCAATAACTGTCTGAACGGCTGAATTATAGTTTACGGGAACGACATAGCCTTCGGTTTCTTCGCAGACTTTTTCCACCTCTTCGGCAGGCAGTCCGATTATAGCGTACATTGCGCCGCTGTTTGCTTCGGCGGCTTTCTGCATTGCGCAGGCTCTTGCCTTGATAAGCTTAAAGCCGTCCTCAATTGAAACAACTCCTGAAGCCGCCATTGCGGCATATTCGCCAAGCGAGTGTCCGGCAACTCCGTCAAAGCTGATCCCGCTTGCCCTTGCCGCTTCAAAAGCCGCCAGAGAACAAGCCATAATAGCAGGCTGTGAATTAACGGTTTTATTAAGCTCGGTATCAGGACCGTTAAAGCAAAGTTCTGCAATATCATAGCCGAGTATCGAATTCGCAGTTTCAAAAACCGCTTTTGCGCTGTCGAAGCCGTCGTATAATTCCTTTGCCATTCCTGCATACTGCGAGCCTTGTCCTGAGAATAAAAAAATGTTTTTTGCCATGGTTTTTACTCCTTTAAATTTAGAATTATTTTATACAATTGAAACGCTCCGCTTCAATATACCAAACGGATATTATTAAACCGAAACTTATAATCTGACAAAAAAGTTCATGGGATAGTGATAATATAATTTCATATCAGGCCGTTAGATCGGATCGGTTACCCGAACCTTCTGTATATGTAAAAGCTTAATTATGAAAAAATATTGAAATGTTTTGTTCAGCCACAAGTTGTTCATTTTTTGTTATTTACCAATCCATAAAATAGGTTTATAATAAATAAGCTGTCTCTTATACACATCTCCGAGCCCACGAGACAAGAGG
>ENA-OZGG01000742-OZGG01000742.1-human-gut-metagenome-genome-assembly--contig:-NODE-742-length-11538-cov-4.648350_pt1 | contig 11538 bp, 10 predicted proteins | sample MGYA00244659_ERZ653664 | MGnify/ENA primary metagenome ERZ653664 (study PRJEB26926, sample SAMN06165233) | human gut metagenome | biome: ENVO:00009003; feature: ENVO:2100002; material: ENVO:00002003... | reverse complement strand
CGCCCCGCCCCGCAGATGGCGCTCGGCCTTGTTCCGGGCCAGCACCATCTGCACCTGCCGGAACAGCTCCGGGCCTACCGTCCGCAGCCGCACCGATACGTCTTTGTGTACGGTGGACTTGCTGCAGCCGAAGGCCCGCGCCGCCGCCCGCACGGTGGCCCCATGCTCCACGATGTACTCTCCCAGCAGCAGCGCCCGCTGTTCCGGATCACCTTTCATGACTGCTCCCTCCCGCCAAAGTGTGCTTGTTCCAGAATATGTGCCCCGGCGGGCCGATATACCGCCGGGGGCTTGACTTTTGGCGGAGAGCGGCTATACTGAAAGCGGACATGAAAACAGGGGCGCCGTGAGGCTGAGATCTGCTGGAAGCAGAGACCCTTGAACCTGATCCGGGTAATGCCGGCGTAGGTAGTTTGCGGAAAGGTCCCGATTTTCACAAACAGCCCGTGCGCCTGCCAGCAAAAGCAGGCGCATTTTTGTTTTTGTGTACTATTATTATGAGAAGAGGAATCCTCATGTCGAAATCCTACTCCAAGACCCGGGTGCTGGTGGAGTGCGCGCTGATGGTGGCCATCGGCACCGTGCTGGCCAACATCAAGATCTTCACCATGCCCAACGGCGGCAGCGTCACCCTGCTGAGTATGCTGCCCTTCGTGCTCGTCTCCTTCCGCCACGGCGTCAAGTGGGGCCTGTTCACCGGTCTGGTGAACGGCTGCCTGCAGATGCTTCTGGGCTTCTGGGCTCCCCCGACGCCCACCTTCATCTACTTCCTCGGCGAGATCCTGCTGGACTATCTGGTGGCCTTTATGGTTCTGGGTACCGCAGAGTTCTTCGCCCGCCCCTTCAAGAACCGGATGGTCGGCGTGGCAGTCGGTACGGCCATCGCAGGCTTCCTGCGCTTCATGTGCAGCTTCCTGTCTGGCGTCCTCGTCTGGGGCAACCTGAATGAGGGTCTGAGCGCCTGGACCTACAGCCTCGTGTACAACGCCAGCTACATGCTGCCGGAGACGCTCATCACTGTGGTGGGCGCTGTGCTGCTCATCAAGGCGGCACCCCAGATCTTCGACCGTCAGTACACCAAAGCCTGAGTTCTCCTGAATGCAAGTCCCGCCGGAGGCAGAAATGCATCCGGCGGGACTTTTTTTGCGCGAATTTGAAAAAAGCTGTTGACAACTCTCCTTTCAGCTGGTATAATAACACACGTCGTCAGGGACGACACAAGCTATGGGGGATTAGCTCAGCTGGGAGAGCGCTTGCATGGCATGCAAGAGGTCAGCGGTTCGATCCCGCTATTCTCCACCAAAAAGACACTGCACAGTTTGTGCGGTGTCTTTCTTTTTTGCACTTTTGTTGCGTGAGTGAAAAACAGGAAGATGAACGGTGCCGATCGGAGTTTTGACGATTTGCGGCGCTGTCCTGCTGCAGTAAACCGTAAGATAAAAGCAGAAGACGCCCTTTCCATCCGGGAAGGGCGTCTTCCGCTTGTTCAGCCGTTCTTCACGCCCGCCGGAGCCGGCTGGGCAGAGGCCGTGTCAAGGCCGACGAGATATTCCGGATCGACCTTGTCCTGTGGTTCCTTTTTTGATAGCATGGTGATTTGCCCCTCCTAAGAGATTTCGCGGGAAGCACTTCTCCCCGTCTGACAAGGAGAAGTATACATTCCAAATCTTAGGAAATGCCCGAGAAATTTATTAAGAAGGACGTAAGAGGTTTGAATTTTTTATGAAAAAGTTTCACAGGACGTAAAAGCCTCTCCCTTTGGGAGAGGTGTCACCGCAGGTGACGGAGAGGGCAAGGATGCTGAAGAAAAAGTTTAGACACAGCGATAGTATCGCTCTGACAAAAGAGCTTGCTTATCGCAGTGCGGCGGCTCTGCCATCCGCAGATTGCGGATATGCACCATGACGGTGCCGTTGGAGACGTAGAAATACGGCTCGCCCCACACGGTCTCGTAGATGACCTGCACCGGAAAGATGCGCTGGGGGCTCTGCATCAGCAGCTTGAGGATCTTGTACTCGGTCTCGGTCAGGTCGGCCTCCTGCTCGTCCACCCAGACCCGGTTGCAGTCCAGCGCGATGCGCACGCCGTCCCGGATGTCCGGGCCATCCTCTACGATCATGATGGTCTGCATAGTCTATGATTCCTTTCCTGTATTGCATAGTATCCGTATAGCAGATTTTCTGCATTGTGGACAGCTTATCACATACTTCTTGGGATTTGTAGGATAAGTTCCTAAGGAATTCTTAAGAAAGCGGCCATTTTGCCTCTTGCGGAGCGGGGCGGGGGAGAGTATCCTTATAGAAGAATACACAGGAAGTGAGGGTATCCTTATGCACAAAAAAGTTTTGGTATGTCTGCCTCTGAACGACGCCCACCGCGCCGCGCTGGAGGCATCCGTGCCGGAATTTGAATTCCGTTTCAACGCGCTGGACGACGTCCACGCCGAAGATGTGCTCTGGGCCGATGTCGTGCTGGGCAACGCACCGGTGTCGATGCTCCGCCAGAACAAGCACATCGAGTGGTTCCAGTCCAACTCCGCCGGTCCCGACGCCTATCTGAAGCCCGGCGTCCTGCCCGAAAACTGCATGGTGACCAACGCCACCGGTGCCTACGGTCTGGCCATCAGCGAGTGGATGCTGGCCATGTGGCTGGGCATCCAGAAGGATATGTTCCTCTACCGCGACCGTCAGAACCAGCGCCAGTGGGCTCCCATCGACCGCCCCGTGAGGGGCATCACCGGGGCGCGGGTGCTCTGCGTCGGCATGGGCGACATCGGCTCCAACTTCGCCCGCCGCGCCCATATGCTGGGCGCAGAGGTGGTGGGCGTCCGCCGCACGGTCCACCCCGACACGCCCTGCCCGGACTACTGCCTGCGTGTGGTGGCCCAGAGCCAGCTGGACGAGGAGCTGCCCGAGGCCGACCTCATCGCCCTGAGCCTGCCCGGCACCCCTGAGACCAACAAGCTGTTCAACGCCGAGCGCTTCGCCCGCTGCAAGGACGGTGCCATCCTCATCAACGTGGGCCGCGGCACCACCGTGGACAGCGACGCCCTCGTGGAGGCCCTGCGCAGCGGCAAAATTTTTGGCGCGGGCCTCGACGTCACCGACCCGGAGCCTCTGCCCGCCGACCACCCGCTGTGGGGTGAGCCGGGCGCGATCATCACGCCCCACAACTCCGGCAAGTTCAGCCTGCCCAAGACGCTGGACAACATCGTGGACATCTTCATCCACAACCTCAAGCGCTACGCTGAGGGCCTGCCGCTGGACAATCAGGTCAACCGCACCACCCGCTATGCCGCTGACCAGAACGGCGGCCACCGCCTGCTGAGTACCCTGTAAAATACGATAGTGTGATAAAAAGCCCATCTGCACCGTGGTACAGATGGGCTTTTGGTTTAGAGATTCATCGTGCCAGCACCACCGAAAGGGTGACTTCCTTGGCGTCGGGCGAGAGGTCGAAGCTGCCGCCGTCCTGTGCGGTGAGGCAGATCGTGTAGACCTTCTTCGCGCTGAGACGGGCCGGGGCATCGTCGAAGTGCCAGTCGGACACCTCGTGGTAGCGGCCATCCGTGCCGAGGGCGAAGAGCTTATAGTCGGCGGCATTTCCGGTCAGGCCGTTGATGCGGAAAGAAACAGTCGTCGCGGGGTGGAGGTTGTCGAGGGTGGCGGTGTGGAGCCAGCTTGCGGGGGTGCCGGCGCCGCCTGCGGCCTGGAACTCTGCCGCCGAAAGCACCCGGCGGGAGGTCTTGTCCAGATCGACCTTCCGGTAGGGCATCTCGGGCAGGAAGACGAAGCGGTCCTGCAGGCGGAGCAGCTCTTTGTAGCCGGTGGGGCAGTAGAGCTTGTTGCCGTCACGGCCCGCATACATACCGATGGCCATGTTGTTGTAGCCGTAGAGGGAGGCGACGTCCACGGTGAGGACGGTCTTTCCGGTGTCGAAGTCCAGCACGATGTACTGCCACATGCCGCTGTCCACGTCCTGCACGAAGCCGTAGATATAGCCGGTGGCGGTGGAGAGCTTCATCATGGAGGTGTCGCTGAGGTCGTCGCGGCACCAGATGCTCTTCATGGTCCAGCCGTCGGCGGTGCGGATGGTGTCCACCCGTTCGACGCCGGGCATGATCATGCAGTTGCCCTTGAGCAGCCAGTTGCGGTCGTAGATGTTCTCGTAGCTCTGGATGGAAGAGTCACTGTCGGGCTTTGCAAGGTTGGGGCTGCCTGCGCCGAACCAGTTGCAGACGATGGTGCTGACCCGGCCATTGCCGTGGTCGTAGACGATGGCCGAATTTTCCACCGACACCGGCATGTTGGAGGGCAGCTCGTCGATGATGGGATGGCTGGCCGCCACCTCGCCGGTGCGGATGTCCACAGCCATCAGGCTGACGGTCTCGAGGTTGTCGGTAAAGAAGACCAGCTCTTTGCTCAGAGAGGGCGAGCAGCCGCCGCCCCATGCCAGACCGCCGCCGGTGGTGGCAGCGCCTTCGCGGCTGTCTTTTGCGCCCACGCTGTCGTAGGGGGTGCGCCAGACGACTTCAACGCCGCCGTTGGCGCGCAGCAAGTAGCAGGCAAGATTCGTCAGGATGACCGCACCCTCCCGGCAGGAGGCAATGCCGTTTTCAGCACCTTCGCCCGGAGCGGGAGCGTAGACATGGACTTCGTGGTCGAGGTCGGCGGTGCCGCCGGCAAGGATGGTTTCGATGGCATTGTGGGAGATGTAGCCCATCGCGCCCTGCTGGCCGCGGCTGGGGTAGATGCGGAAGCCGCCGGTGACGAACCAGAGGTTGCCGTCGTAGTCGAAGACGATGGAGAGCAGATTCTGCTCGAGGCTGCGGCCAAGCACCCGCTCGGCAGCCTCTTTGATGTTGATGTCCAGTACCTTTTCAAAAACCGGCAGAGGCGTACCCTTCTCGTCGGTGGCGCGAAGCATCAGCACATGGTTGTGGCTGGTGGGGCAGACGATGAGGTTGCGCCCGTCCACAAAGGAATAGGAGCTTTGGATGAGATAGCCACCGCCGTCGTGCCTGGCGGGAGAGAAAAAGCCGATGGTGCGGACTTCTTCTGCGTCGAGGTCGCGGATGGCCAGACCGCCCAGGAACGGGCTGACGGGGTTATCGAAGTTGTCGAAGAAGATGGCCGGGGAGGCGTTGGGGTTCGTCTTTTCCATTGCCACGTTGACCTCGGGGCAGATGCCCACGGGGAGGACGGCGTCGGTGGAGTCGGTGTTGTAGCAGTCGTGGTGGATGTTTGACTCGCTGCGGCCCATAAAGGGGTTGGCGTCCACGACTTTTGCCGTCAGAGGCTTCGGCGGCAGGGTGGTGTCTGTGCCGTGGAAAAGGCCAGACAGAAGGCAGTCTGCCCTGGCGGCGGGGGCCAGCTGGCAGGACAGCAGTGTGAGAGCGGAAGCGCTGAGGAAATTGCGTCGGGTCATTTTCATGGTGGAGTCCTCCTTTTTTGATAACATGACCTCTCAGCCTCCCCTCGATAGGGGAGGTGGCACGCCGCAGGCGTGACGGAGAGGTTAAAGGTTCAATAAAATATTCACCCGGAACAAACCGTTCTCGGTCTCGACGGTCATAGAACCGCCATATCTGGAAACGGCCGTCTGGATGGAGACGAGGCCGATGCCCATTCCGTCGTGTTTCGTGGAGTGGAGGGTGCCCTGCTGGCGCTTGAGTACACCGTCATAGCGGTTCTCCACCAGCAGGCCCAGCATGGCGGGGCTCAGCATCCGGGCCAGCACCTTCACCTGCCGCTGTTCGGGCGGCAGCTTCTGGCTGGCGTGGAAAGCATTTTCCAACAGATTGCCCAGCATCATGCAGAAGTCGGCCTCCGGGATGGCCAGCTGGCGGGGCAGTTCCAGCCGCCAGTCCACCGGCACGCCGAGGCTGTGGGCCTCGTGGTCGTAGTGACCGGCCAGAGCGTCCACGGCAGGATTCGCGCAGAGGGTGGGGCGCTCCTCGCTCAGCTCGGATTCGTACTGGTGCAGGTAATTTTTCAGCTCATCCACCTGCCCGGCTTCGGTGAGTCCGGCGATGACGTGGAGGTGCTGGCGGAAGTCGTGGCGGAGATGCCGCGTCTGCTCCATATAGGTCCGCAGCTCGGTGTAGCGGCGGGATTCCACGGCCAGAAGCTGGTTTTCCCGGTCGAGCTGGGCGCTGCGGGTGTACTCCCGGGCCACCTGATACATCTCGTACAGCAGCAAAAAGATGCCCAGCAGAGAGATGGTGACGGCCAGAACAGCAATGATCATCAGACGGTTGATAAGCACGACGGCCGGGTCCAGCGGCATGCAGAAGACGAGGAAAGCCGCGTAGATGGTGGGCAGCGGCCACGCCGACTGCCAGAAGGCTTCGCCCCGGTACTCCCGCAGCAGCCAGCGGCTCCACTGGACGGCGGTGAACCAGAAGATGATGCAGAGCACTGCCGAGAGTCCCAGCTTGAGCAGAGAGGTGGAGACGAGACAGGCCGGGGCGTCGTTGCCCACCTCAGCCCGGGCGTTGAGCACCGTGGAAAGCAGGGTGCAGACCGCCGTCATGACGCCGGAGACGGCGAAGAGAAAGGCGGTCTGGCTCACGGAAACTTCCGGACCCACTCGCCAGCGCAGCAGCCAGAACGCCGCCAGCAGGGTGGGCAGAAGCAGGATGTTGCTGTCCAGTTCGAAGATGGCGCAGAGGGCCGCCGCTGCAAGGCAGATGATCGTGACGAGAGTGGCTGCCAGCACAGCGGTGCGCCGGGGGGCCTTCACATGCTCCCACAGGGGCGCGAGACAGAGGAATGCCCCCGGGTAGAAGACGGCGAGGTCCAGAAAATAGCGTCCAAATAAAGAAAAGTCCAAGGTCGGGCCTCCTCTCGGCGTCAAAGCTCCCGCCGCATATGGCGGAACTGATATTGTGTGAACTGAGCGAACAGGGTGTTCTTATCCTTCTGACGCACGGGCAGGCAGGTGCCGTCCAGCATCTCGAAACAGTCACAGTCCAGCCGGAGCACCTTGTCCATGTTCAGGATGACGCCCCGGTTGCAGACGAGGAAGTTCTCCTGCGCCCGCAGCAGCTGCTCCACCTGGGAGAAGGTGGAGACGGTCCGGCACTCGCCGTCGTCGCTGACGATGCGGACGTAGTGGTTCTGGGCCATGGCGTACTGGATCTTCCGCAGGGGGAGATGTACCTGCTGCCGTGCGATGCGGACTTCCAGCTCCGGTTCGGCCCGGAAGAGCACCCGCCGCAGCTCGTCGGCCAGCTGGAAGAGCTTTTCTTCCCGGTAGGGCTTGAGCAGATAGTCGAAGGGGTGGACGGGGAAGGCGTCCCATACGTATTCCGGGGACGAAGTCACGAACACCAGCAGCAGGTCGGGGTCGGCCCGGCGCAGGATGCGCGCCGTCTCGATGCCGTTGGTGCCTTCCATGCAGATGTCGAGAAAAACGACCTGATAATTTTTTGAGGGGAACGCCGCCAGAAAGGCGTCGCCGCTCTCATAATGGTCACAGACCAATGGTTGCCCGCCGCCGAAAGCCAGCCGCAAAAGGCTCTCCAACCGCTGAGCGTCGGGCAGGCGGTCTTCTACGACCGCAAATCGAAGCTCCATCCTCAGTTCCTCCCTTATGACCATATTATAACATAACCATCGGGGCTTAGACACAGCGATTCACGCAGAAAACGACCCCATTCACGCAGGTTTGACAGCAAAAAAGAGAGACCGGCAAAGCCGGTCTCTCTTTGAGAAGAGGTTTTGTGGTATCTTAGAGGAATGCGAAGAGGATGGAAGCGATCAGCAGGACCATGGCACCACCGATGCGGGAGGAGATCTGTGCATAAACCATCAGGTCCATCCGCTTTGCAGCACCCAGAACGGCCAGGTCGCCTGCGCCGCCCATGTTTGCCATGCACAGGCCGGCAGTGATCGCACTCTCAACCGGGTAGAAACCAACGATCCAGCCGAAGAGAGCAGAGCCGACGCAGCAGCCGATGACGATCATCAGGACGATGACGACGTTCTGCCAGCTTGCCACGGAGAACATGGTGGAGAAGTTGATGGCGGAGATGCCCATGCCGACCATTTGGATCCAGACCAGCTTGTTGCCGCAGAAGTGCTGGCAGCGGCGGCAGGCCTCGCGGAGGTTTTCCGGGATGAGGTTGAAGATGTTGGCCAAAGCAGCGAAGATGATCATGTAAGCAAAGTTGGGGATGGCAACACCGAACACGGTGGGGAGGATCTTCTTGGAGACCAGCTGGCCCAGCATGAAGAAGCCTGCGCAGATGAAGATGGCAGCAGCGATGTCATCCACGGTGACAGCGGGAGCGGGGTTCTTGGACTCGACTTCCAGAGACTTGTTCTTGACGCGGAGCAGCTCGCCGTGGCCGGTCATCTTAGGGAAAGCGCGGCCAATGAGGTCCATGACGACAGCCATCAGGATGGCGACGATATTGCCCAGAGCGAGGATGGCCATGCAGAAGCTCAGGTAGCCTGCGGAGTCCTGACCGGTGGCGTCGGAGTAGACCTGAGCCATAGGCACGGCACCGGCGCCCGCGCCGCCGCCCATGATGGGCAGGACGTAAGAGGTGATGAGGTAGAGCGGGTCGTTGCCGAAGATGAGGCCGGCCACGACGCCGAACACGCAGGCACCCAGCAGGGAGCACAGCAGCGTGGGGATGTACAGGGAGCCGGATTTGATAAGGACATCACGGTCGATGCCCAGCAGGGAGCCGACGACGAGGAAGGTGATGAAGACGTTCAGGAAGCTGTAGCCGTTGATCCAGCCGTCGGAGACGTTGGTGACGCACTCGGGCAGGAGGTTGAAGTACTTGAGCAGACCGGCAGCGAGGAAGCAGAGCATTGCGCCGCCGCCAAGGAACTTGTTCCAGATAGGCAGGCGCTCGCCGATCTCACCGATCAGGATGCCGAAGGCGAACAGGACGGCGACCGCGCCGATCATCTGGTTGGGGATGATGTTGAAGTAGGCGCAGGCCAGCACGATGATGGCGAAAAACGCATAGATGGGAAGGGGCATTCCATAGAACTGGATGGAATTCAATTTCTTCATTGTTGTTTCCTCCGTTTTACTGGTCAATATCCAGCAGCCATGCCGGATTGTCGTGGGTCATCTTGCGGACTTGCTCGGAGGTGAATACCTCAGACACCGCCTTGAAGTAGGTGGTGTAGCTTTCGTACCAGTAGGGGTTGACGGTCTGGCCGCTGTCGGTGGAGATGACGAAGTGCTCCGGGCCGATGGCTTTCATGGCAGCGATGTTGTCGGGGATGTTGATCTTATAGCCGCCGTTGACGGGCTGTGCGTAGACGGATTCCAGCAGGACATCGTATTTCCGCACGATGTCGGCCTGCTGCTCGGGAGTCATGCCCACCACCCAGAACTCGGGGTGGGTGATGACGATCTTCTCCACGCCTGCGGCACGGGCAGCCTCCACGACCGGGAAGCACTCTTCTGCACCGATGTGGCCGGTGGCCAGCACGGCGTTGTACTGCTTGACGAGGGCGAAAATGTCCTGCAGCTCGTCCACGGCTTTGCCGTCACGGGTGACGACGACGCCCTTGGAGGGGTCTTTGCCGTTTTTGCGGTAGTGGTTCTCGGCGGTGTTGGTGGGCAGCCAGATGACCTTTGCGCCCAGCTTCAGCGAAGTTTCCACCGCGTCGGGGTTCAGACCGCCCACCGGACGGTTCAGGCACAGCCCGCCGAATGCGGTGAACTTTACGTCCGGGTACTTTTCAGCTGCCACGCGGTTGACCAGATAGGCACGGTCCGCAGTGGGGACGTTGTGGGACTTGAGCACAATGGCACGCACACCCCGCTGAACGGAGGCTTCCATCAGCTCGAGATCGTCCAGTTTCCGCGCACGGACGTCCGGGGCTGCATGGATGTGCATATCAATGATGCCCTGCATTACGTTTTCCATAGATTTTCAGCTTCCTTTCGACGAAACTCTCTTGTGCATGGAGCACTTTTCCTGTATTTAGGATAATCGAAAATGGATGATTTGTGAAATAACGGGTTTGTATCTGATGCCATTCCAAAAATGAATGGTAAAAATGCAGGAAATGCATCATGAGGACGAAAACATCGTCAAAAATGAGTCAATGCGGAAAATTGGATGAGATTTCCATAGAAAAACGGAATGGATAGAACGGGTCCTGTAGAATAAAGGACCCCTTTTGAATCGCTGTGCAGACTGACGAAAATATCGACAGACTTTTGTCAATTATCACAAAAACACCGAAATATCGAAAAAAAGCAAAGAGACGGCAAAGAAAAGTCCCCCCTGCACCCTGAAGTGCAGAGGGGACTTGGAACGATCGGAAGGGAAAAATCGATAGAACTCTTTAATGTTTGCTCATGGTACAGACCATGCGGATGAACTCCCGTACCTGCGGCAGCTCGCTTTCGCGCTTGCGGTAGAGCAGATAAGTAGAGCGGGAGAGCGGCGTGCCGTCGGCAAAGAAGAGAGGCTCCGAGATGCCGTCGAAATAGTTCAGGCAGATTTCCGGCACGATGCTCCAGCCGAGGCCCGCCTGCACCATGGCGACGCAGGTGGACAGGCCGTCCACGTTCAGCTGGGAGCAGGGCTCCATCTTGTGCTCCATCAGCCAGCGGGCCTTCATGCTCATATGCTCGGGGTTGGCGTCCCGGCCGATGTACCGCATCTCGTTCAGGGGGACATCGGCATTCTCCCGGCTGCGGATGAGACAGACCGGTTCCCGCTCGAGCAGGATCTTGCCCTCGTCCCAGTCGTATTCGCCCCGCACGATGGCGAGGTGGAATTTGCCGTCCTGCAGTTTCTTGATGCAGTCGCGGCTGTGGTCAGTGGAGACTTTGAGGGTGACGTCCGGGTACTGGGCCGTGTAGGCGGCCAGTACCTGCGGCAGGCGGTATTTGGAGTAGTCGATGGACGCCTCAATGCGCAGGGTGCCGCAGATGGTGTTTTTTCTCAGCTGTAACTGTTCCCGCAGAGTGCTGAAGTCCTGAACAGTGCGCTGGATGACTTTCTGTGCCTCTTCACCGGCAGGGGTCAGGGTAACACCCTGTTTGCTGCGCAGAAACAGCGTCGCGCCAAGCTCCGACTCCATGTTCTGGAGCCGTTTGCTCAGGGTGGGCTGGGCAAGGTAGAGTTTTTCCGCTGTGCGGGTCAGGTTGCCGGTGTCAGCCAGCGTCAGGAAGATCTGCAGGTCTTTTTCGTCCATGTGATGTTCCGTCCTTTTCGTGGTATTTCTTTCAGTATATCGTTTTATAGACGGAAGTTCAAGACCGTGCGTACTCATTTACAGAGACTTGAGGGTATCCAGCAGGTAGGTGGTGAACTCCTCGCTGGTAGCGCCGTCCTTGTCGGTGGTGACGACGAGCTTCTTTTCGGTGTTGCAGCAGATGTCCAGCGCCTTCTCGAGCTTTGCGGTGCGGTCGCCGTAGCCGATGTGTGCCATCAGCTGGCCGGCGGCACGGATCAGGGAGCAGGGGTTCGCATACTGGCCACGGCCATGATGGATGAGGAAGGGAGCGGTGCCGTGAATGGCCTCGAACAGGGCGTACTTATTGCCG
>ENA-OZGG01000732-OZGG01000732.1-human-gut-metagenome-genome-assembly--contig:-NODE-732-length-11657-cov-4.250215_pt1 | contig 11657 bp, 8 predicted proteins | sample MGYA00244659_ERZ653664 | MGnify/ENA primary metagenome ERZ653664 (study PRJEB26926, sample SAMN06165233) | human gut metagenome | biome: ENVO:00009003; feature: ENVO:2100002; material: ENVO:00002003... | reverse complement strand
AAGGAGTATCGTCGGCAGCGTCAGATGTGTATAAGAGACAGGTTGTCGCCCCAGTCGATTTCCAGCTGTCCCGCACCGGAAACGGCACACTGCACGGTGATGATCCCGGCAGCGAGCGTGAGGACGACAGCAAGCGGCAAGGTGAACGTTTTGGGATAGACATGCCGTTCACCGTTAGCGGGGACGATGCCGTGCAACCCGTTATAGGCGACTACATCGGCGCGGATAACGAAATCGTCCGTGTAGACAAGTTCCCGGCCGGCAGTCAATGTCGTGGCGAAGGAGAGATCGGGGTTGTTGATGAGCAAATCCACGACTCCCTCGATGCTGCCGTACAGGTACAGGGCCACATCGTAGATATTCTGTCCGGCTACGACCCTGTACTTACCCATCGTTCTCCTCCTTTTCCTCGGTTTCTAAAAGCAGCTCTCCCGTGGCAGAATCCATATAGGCATTCTTGATGACGACCTTGTCCGACAGGAATTCCGACTGCAGTTTGGCGGCAAGACCGTTGTTTTCCAGACTCGAATGCAGGTAGTCGACGAGGCCGACACCTGTCGTAGAATGTTGGTAGAGATTTCCGGCTGAAGCTTTCAGCAGAAACGTCTCGTTCTGGGCTTTGGCGGCTCCTATTTCGAAGTCGGTCTCTGAGCCGCTGTACACGGCAAGGTAACCGTCCCGTGACAGCAGGTTGTAGACTCCCTTCTCATTGAGGGAGAAAAATGCGGCCAGGGCGATATCGGCCGTGCCGGCTTCCGTCTCCGCCACGACGGGAAACCAATGTTTGCCCGTCGCAGGATTTCTCAGGTACTCCGTGCCGCCCGAACCGCTTTCCATAACCAGACGGACCGTCAGGCGGCGCATGTCGGGCGTATAGGGAATCCTGACATGGAACCCTTTGCCGTCGTTATACGTGTACACGAAGCCGACGGGGACGGTAATCTCTCCGTAGCGGAAGGTGTCGTTGTCCGCACCCGCGACGGCATCGAGCAGGCGGAAGTCGTAGAAACTCTTGCCGGCGATATTGCCGGAAGTCTCCACCTCACCGTATTCGGCGTCCATTGTTATGTCCTGTCTTGCCATGAACGATACTTCAACAAAAAGCCCGACCATACATCAGAGTACGACCGGGCACTCTTTTCAAAAGAGTAGCGGCAGAAAGAAAGGATGGTTTACTTCTCCTGAATGAAATCGTAGATGCGCGACACGGTAGCCCACATATCGTCCGGAAGCTCCTCGTCCGAGATGCGTTCGCAGGCTTTCCGGAGATACTCCATCTCGTCCCCCGAGAACTCCACGGCAAGCGGTTTCTCCTTCTCCACATCCCATTCGATGCGCTTGTCCTCGGCATTCTCGTGAAGACCGATGGCTTTGCGCTCCTCGTCCGGAATGGCGATCTTGCGCAGAATCTCTTTTTTGAGGTTGAAGTCCTTGAAGTTGCCCCGTGCCGGCAAAAAGGACGGCAGGTAAAGGCGGTCTTTGACTGACAGTTCCATATTATTTATGCATTTTGTACGTTACTCTTTTTTATTTCGTCGATCATGGTATCGAAATCATGAAACAGGGGTGCAAGCGGCTCTCCCATAGGAATGTTGCATGAAATAACGCCTTGTTCCATGTAGATGATACCTATCTGCGGAGCGTTCCCCGAGCCATCCGTATCCTTCTTGCGGATGGAGGCGTGGACGCGGGTCAGCGCGTCATTGACGATGGAATATTCCAACTGGTAGTCGGCATTCTCCGTGCTCTCTTCGGCAACCTTGGTTACCGTTACGTTGGTGATGTTCATAATTCGCTTCTGTTTTTATTAAGTGTAGGGATATTCCCAGCAGAAAAGTTTTTAATAAGAGTGATTTAATATCTGGTAATGGAACGAGGGGTAATTGGCGCACAATACCGTAATGGAGTCTCCCTTGGCTAACGTGTAACTGGCAAGATCCCCGTTGTGGTTACGGATATTGGTGAATACAAGGCTATTCCCCCAGTTGTAGTTGTAAATTAGGGTAAATATGCAGGCGAAGTCCGACGGCAGAGTCGAGTAACCGAACATGGTGGCCACGGACGATGCCGACGGCAGGGTCACGCTGTACTTCTGGTTGGCATAAACGAAAAAGATGTTGAACTGCGAGAAATCGATCGTGTAACCGCTGCCTGTGAAATAGACATTCTTGATCTTGTTGCCGATGCAGGCAGGGGCTATAACAGAGGCATTGGACCATATTCCGTAGTTACGGTTACCGTTTTTGACATCGATATAAAGCCCGTAGTTGTTATTAAAGATGCTGTTCACCTTGTTGTTCACAATACGTCCGGTGGCACATGATCCGCCGGCGGATGCCGGTATGGTGTTGCTGCCGAACAGGACATACGAAATGGTGTCCCCCACGCGGAACAGGTCGTCGTAGATGGCAAGGCCGCCGCCTGAGCCGGTTCCTGTCGCCGTCGAGCCGATGCGCCCCTGACCGATGACGAATCCCCCGATGGTGCCGGCATTGGCGTTGATGGTGCCCGTCATCGTGACATTTCCCGAGGCGTCCCATTTGATATTCTGGTTGGCCAGATAACCCGATCCGTCATTGGCAAAGGAGATTTTCCCGCACCCGAACGTGGCGGAACCGTCCGTGTTCAGCGCCCAATAGTTTACTCCGGTGGAAGGGTTGTCGTGGTAAATATATCCTGAAGCCCCCATAACGATGCGGTGCCCCGAGGCCGGAGCCGAAGCGGTCAGGGCGCTTGTTCCGAGAATCCAGCCGCCGATCTTGCCGCTCACGGCCGTGATACCGTTCCTGTCCAGCGTGACCTTTACGCTATTGTTCGCATCCTTGACGGAGATGCTGCCGTTATAGCTGCTCCCTCCGACAGTCAGGGCGGAATCCACGATAATCTGGTTGGCGCGTACGGTTCCCGTGTAAATGCCGTTGGCATCGATGGTGGTCGTGTATTTCTCCGTGGAGGTAAGGTCGAAGACCGTGGCATAGGCCACATACCAGATGACAGGCGTATCGGAAGTCCCCTGCGTGCCGTCCACGTAGAAGAAATGGGTGCTGGAAAAATCGGCGGTGCCGCACACGACCTTGTAGACGTATTCTTTCCAGTCGCCCGTGCCGGCGTTCGACGTAAGCCACCGGTGCGAACCTCCCGTGCCGACGCTGTTCGTCGCCCAACAGAGATTTCTGCCGGCGGGGATCTTGGCGATAATGCGGGCGACGAGCACCTTGCGGTAACCGCATTTCGCCCCGAAATAGAAGCCTCCGTTGCGAGGGCTGGCACTGCCGCTGGTCTGGATTTTCAGGACATACTTGCTGTCATTGGGTGCCGTGGCATCCTGCTGCCGGGTAACGGTCACCATACCGTTCTGGGAGTTGTTGTAAACCACGACACCGTTGTTTCCGTTCCAGAAAGTCGGGTCGCGGTAGAGCATCTTCCCGAACGCCATGGCCGAAGCGAGTTCCTGCGCCGTCGTGATGCCCGTAGTCCACTGGGCGGATACGGATGCGGCAAAGGTAACCGTGCCGGCGGCATTCCATGAGATATTACCCGAGGCTATGTGCCCAGACCCGTCGTTGTTCAGACTCCATTTCGTGGAGTTGGCGATAGATCCGTCGCTGCCCAGCGAGATGTTGTTTTTCCAGATATGGTTGTGGTCGAAGGCCCACCCCGCGATACGGTTGTATACCTCCTTGCTGCCGCTTTTGGTATAGTTCACCGAGAGGCAGAAGTATTCCAGATTGTCCCATGACATCATCTGAAGACCTATGAATCCGGTCTTGACACTGTTGCCGGATGCCGCCACCTGCCCGAGGACGATATGCCCTGCATTGCTGCTCTGATACCACGTAAGGCATATACCCAGCGGCTTGTAGGCTCCCGTGTACCAGTAACCGCTGCCCGTGGAGGCGGAACGGATTTGCAACGGGATGGCACCCACAGCTCCGACGTTCCCTATGGTCATGTTGTCACTGCCGATGGAGAAACCGCCGATCTTGCCCTTCGTGAACGTGCAGCTGAGACCGTTGATGTAATCGGTATTGATAATGGACGACTTGATACCCACGGCATCGAGTTTCGAGGCGCTGATGCTGCCCGCGGCGATACGGTCTGCCGAAAGTGTTCCCGTCTTGATACTGCCGGCATCGATCGCCACGGCGTTGACCTGCGCCGCGGTAAGGGTGCCCGTGTAAATCCCTGTCGAGCCGATATAGGTCAGCGGGTGCGCCGCAAGCGTGCTGTCCGTGCTTTGCGCCAGAGCAATGAACCGATGGCGGCGGATCTCCTCCTCGACGGCAGCCGTGAGGGTGCGCGGCGCGGGGGCATAGGCTTGTGTGGAACCGCTCTGGAAGATAAGGTCGTTGCCGTAAGCGATTTGCGGAGCTGCCGGAATCGGCGAAGGACTATAACTGCTGCTCTCTATCGGCTGGTCGGAGTAGAGGTGGTACACGGCACCCGTATCGCCGCCGCCACGCAGGAAGACGGCGAACATGCAGTAGTTGCCGCACAGCTGCGCCCCGGCGAACATCCGGCAGTAGGTCTCGGAAAGGTCATAGATATCCCATGAATAGGCAATGCCACCCCAACCGCCGAAGTTGGTTTTGATAAGTACGATCAGACCTCCTTTGTGCGTGGATGTGTTCCACGAGACCGGAGCCTGCTCGGCATATCCCCGACGGACGAGAATGGTACGTTTGATGTTCTGGTCGCCACCTTTGAAAACGACTGGATAATAGGTCGCTTCGTCGCCGTTGATGATGAGTTTCTTGTAATATCGATAGCCGAAGTTCGTAACCTTGGCCGCTTCGATGTCGTTCTTCCATTGCAGCGATACGGAAGCCCCGAACGTAACGTTCCCGGCAGTGTCCCATGCAATGTTGCCCGAGGCGATCTGCCCCGAACCGTCGTTGTTCAGTTTCCATTTCGTGGAGTTGATGATCGAGCCGTCGCTGCCCAGCGACACGTTGCCCTTGCGAATGGAAGTCGTGTCGATCGTCCAGCCGGCTATGCTGTTGCTCGAACCCAGCTGTGCCACGCAGTACCCTGCACTGTCCGTGGTATAGAGCCCGAAGTCCGTGTCGCTGTTGTAGTAGAGCTGCACCCGCTGCCCGCTAGCGACACCCGAATTGGCCCCGTACACCGCGATGCGTCTGTTGCCGCTGTCTATCGAGATATGCGTGGCAGTGAGGGCCGAAGCCCCGATCATCCAGCCGCCGATTTTTCCTTTGGTGAAGGTACAGCTCAGGCCGTTGATATAGTCCGTGTTGATGATGGAGGACCTGATGCTGGCGGCATCGAGCTTCGAGGCCGCTATACTGCCTGCCGCTATGCGGTCGGCGGAGATGGTTCCTGCGGTAATCTGCGAGGCGGTGATACTGCCGGTATAGATTCCGTCGGCCGTGATCTTCGTCAGCTTGGGATAGCCGCTGCCGCCCAAAGCCGTGGTGAGGGAGCCGATAGGTGCCGTCCACAAGGCACTGACCGTCGAGGCGAACGTGACGTTGCCCGAAGCGTCCCACGCGATGTTGCCGCCCGCGACCGCTCCGGCTCCCGAGGCATCCAGCCGCCATTTATAGCCCCGGATACCGTTCGAGCCGAGCGTAATGCTACCTGCGGCAGAGGTGCAGCTCCCCACAGTGTTGTTCTTCGTACCCCGGTAAAGGGAGTCGGCATCCACCGTCCAGCCGCCGATTTTCCCTTTTGTAACGTTCAAGGTCAGAGCTTCGATGTTTCCGGCGGTAATCAAGGAGGCTTTCAACGCCGCCGTGTCGATGCGTGCCGCAGCGATAATCCCCGATGTGATCTGGGAAGCACTGATGGAAATCGTCTTAATCGTATCGGCCGAGAGTGTTCCGGTAAAGACGCCGTCCTTGTCGATGTAGGTCGCACCGACCCAGTTCAGACTCACTCCGCTGCCGAACTCGACCTTGCCTGTCGTGGCGTTATACCTGACATACTGGTCGCCATAACCCAACTGGGCGTTACCGCCGTTATCTACATAGAAGGTTTTGTAGCCATCCCTAAATCCATAGATGCCGTTTACCGCCTCTGCGGCGATCGTTCCCGAGGAGGTCTTCGTATTGAGTGTAAACGAGCCTATGGCTATCCCGGAGACGGTGCCGTCGCTGTTTTTCGTGCCCGCAAAGAGTTTGGGGGTGATGACCGTGTTGCCGTTGATGAGCGTCTTACCCGTATTCCACTCCTTGACCCAGTCGAGCATGTCGGCATCGACCCCGTCCTTGCCCGGGATACCCGCCTTGGCTTTCGACCAGACGAACGACAGATGATAGACAATACCGGAAATTGTCACGGGAATATCTATTGTTCCGTGGTCGGCGAGGGTCGTCGTACCGGCGGTGATAACGTAGGTTAAGGTCTTCGTGCCGTTATTGACGGTAACGGATGAGAATCCCGCCGGCTTACCCACCGCACCGATGGTAAAGGCCGTGAGTTCCTCGTCCCCGCACATCACCCGTACGGTCGAGGTGAGAGTGACGGACGAGAGAATCTTCCCCGTGTCATCCGCGGGGAACACGTATTCACCCAAAGACTGGGTTATGGTATACCCGTCCTTCTGGACATAGATGGTCGCCTGTCCCCGGGCGATGAGAATCTTTGCCATGAAACCTTTTTCTGAAAGTATAGTGCGGAATGATTCCGGCAGGTTGCGGATTTTTTTTCGTGTAAATGATATTATTATAAAAAATATTTGTATTTTTGTAATTGGAAATGGTTCCGGGCGGTTCGCCGCCACGGATGAAAAGGGAATCCGGTGAGAATCCGGGACAGTACCCGCTGCTGTAAGTCCCCTCAAGGTTGCCGCAACCTGCCACTGGTGTAATGCTGGGAAGGCGCGACGACTGGGACGAGTCAGAAGACCTGCCATGACCGGAAAAGGATTTACACCCGCGGGAGAAAATCGGGTTGCGATCAGATACGGAATGCCGTAGGAGTCATTCTCATATTTGAAGACAAACATAATCCCGTTCGTGTAAACCTGCGCGAACGGGATTTTTTGTGTTTGTTAAAAATATGTTTTATTAAAAAACAAGTAAGCTATGAAAAGAAATTTACGCTTTCTGGCGGGAGCTTTCCTGTTGACGGCAACCGCCCTGTTCACCGGCTGTAATTCAGACGATGACTTTTTGATGAATCCTCAAACTGATTCAGTAACTCCCGAAACCCGAGCCAACTTTAATGATGATGGCACTACAACCATTACATTCGATGACTTCGATGAAACATTCATGGCGGTTTCGCCTAAAGCAGAGAACTACTACACGCTTTATGGATATACTGCAGAGAACCAAATCAGGGAAATATACGATCCCGATTTTGTGTTTGTCTCCGACATGAATACTGTAACCAATTCTTATGGAGCGTATACTGAATTTTCCAGTGGTGCCATTGCGTTGTCGAAATACAATTATCGTTCTGATTCTGCTGCCGGCAAGACTTCTGGAACTAATTGGTGGTATACTTGGGAGAATCAATGTAGTGTCTATAATACAGCATCCACAGATGGGGCCAATACAGGGGCAGGTCACAGCGGTTCCAATTTTGCTGTTGTATACGGCTACTCTGATTTCGGAAATACGGAGTGGATGGCCAAACCTGAATTCTATTTTGACTCCCCTCGCAAATTCAAGGGTTTATGGTATTGTAACACAGCATATACCTATGGTGTGATTATAAATGGTAATCAGTTCGGAACATCGGGTGTTGCAACACCGTTGAGTAATCTGAAAGATTCTGACGGCAACAATATAGGATATTTCCAAGTCAACATCGAATGTTATGACGTAGATGGAAATTTGATCACCACTGTATCGAAATTGTTGGCCGACTACCGATATGATAAACCAACAGTGTCCCCCGTAACTACATGGACATATTGGGATATTAATGTAGCGGATGTGCAAAGTGTAAAATTCAATTTTGAAGGATCTGATGTCGATCCTATATATGGACTCAATACTCCGGCGTATCTTTGTATAGACGACGTTACAATAGAATAACAATTTAATATAGTTTGGCATAGAACTGATTTCAGTTCTATACCTTTTTTATTATGAAGGCTTTCATATTTAGTATTCTTGTACTTTTGTTTTTTATTACAAGCTGTAATAAGAACGATGTAATTACTGAAGAAATAAAACAAGCTCCTATAATTGAACTCGATAGTGAGACTGGCATTTACACTATCAAAGTTGGGCGTGAACTGACAATTGCCCCGACATATAAATATGCGAATAATGCACTTTATGCATGGACAGTAGATGGAAAACTTCTTTCATCTGAATCAATATTGAAGTATACATGGAATCAGGAACAACATCTATATATCAAATTGCGAGTTGATACACCAGAGGGTTATGCGGAAGAAGAGTTAAAAGTAGAAGTATTGGAGTTAACTCCACCTACAATTTCAATCATAATCCCCTCTAAAGGATTAAAAGTGCCTCAAAACACGGATTATATTTTATCTCCAGATATTCAACATGACGATCTTGAAAATTTTAGAATTGAATGGGTACGCGATGGAGAAATCGTCGGAACAGAAAAAGCATATACGTTTCACGAAAAAGAACTCGGTACATATTCGATAACAATCCGGGCATCCAATATAGACGGAGAAACAATCCGTGATTTCGACGTAGAAGTTGTGGAAACAATGCCTTATTCCGTACGGTTTCCGACACCATCCTATACACAAACTTCTACGGATCGTTATACTTTTGCAGGGCGTCCTGTATATTTGCGGCCTTTGCTGGAATATTTCGATTATCCACAGTATCAATGGCAGGTCAATGGAAAAATTATGGAAGCCGCTACCGACAGGGTTTTTAAATTCACGCCGACGACTCCTGGAGAATATTTCGTTGCTGTTACTGTTACAGAAAAAATGCCCAACACACAGCCACTTTCACGTAACATAACACGTAGTAATACTTCAATTACAACGACAGTTAAGGTTATTTGTGAAGAAAAAACGGAACAAGAACGCTATCGGCAAGCGACAGCGACAAGTTCAGGTATTTGGGATAAGGTTTATGAATTCATTCCTGCTCCCGGACAGTTTATTAATGAGTTATCCCAAAATACCGGATTTATAGGAAATGAAACGACGCCCCAACAAGCCATAGAGTATGCAACGAAACGATTGAACAAAAAAGCGCATGTTTCACTGGGATCTTTCGGTGGTTATATCATCATCGGTTTTGACCATAGTATTGCTCCGAGTGGCCGAGAATACGATTTTGCAATACAAGGAAATGCTTTTAACAGTTCGAGCGGTGGCTCAAATGAGCCGGGCATTGTTTGGGTAATGCAAGATATAAATGGCAATGGCCAGCCAGACGATGAATGGTATGAATTAAAAGGATCTGAAACCGGCATCGATGGTACAATACAAGACTACGAAGTAACTTACTATAGACCTGCACCCAGAGCACATACTCCGTGGGTAGATAGTGAAGGTAATTCAGGTTCTGTCGATATGAATGCATACCATGGCCAAGAATATTATTATCCCAATTGGATTAAAGAAGATAGCTATACATTATATGGGACGCGTCTGACTCCTCGCAACAATCAAGATCCCGTTACAGGATATTGGGCGAATAACGCTTATGAGTGGGGGTATGTGGATAATATGGGTTCAGATAATCTGGTAGGAGGAAATGTCATTGATGGTAGCGGTCAGCGCAACGGATTCAAAATAGCCAATGCAATATATCATGACGGGACTCCAGTAAAATTGCAATATATAGACTTTATCAAAGTTCAGTGTGGAGTATTATCGAAAAGTGGTTGGCTTGGAGAGATATCCACAGAAGTATTTTCATTTGAAGACTTATCAATAACTAATAATCAATAATATGAGACAGTTTTGGCTTTTACTATTCATTGCCCCATTTCTTTTTTTATCATGTTCAGAAGATAATCAGACTCCAGAAAGTCCTGCTGATGCCGATGACAATTTTATCACATCAGTCGTGATGACTGTGGCAAGTCAATCCTATACAGCGGAAATAATTGACAATATAATTACCATAACAGTTCCATATACTGTTTCGTTAAATAATGCTCAAGTCGAATTCAAATACACATCCTCGGCAACAATTATTCCCGATCCGGCAAGCATTACTGACTGGGATACGGAACGAACGTTTCGTGTAACCTCTTACAATGGAGAAGCGAATGATTATACATATAAAGTCATTAAAGACGAGATTCGCTATGAAGGGGATGTGGAATTGAAGACAACAGCGGATGTTACGGCTTTCATTGATACGGACGTAACGGTTATCAAAGGTGATTTGATTATCGGGTCGGATGCTGAGGATGCAGAAGAATTGTCGGATATCGCCGCATTAAAAATATTGAAGGAAGTCGAAGGAAACATCATCATTCGGAAAAGTTATGTTGGACAAGATCTTACGGGACTTGATAATATCACTTCAATTGGAGGTTTGCAAATAGGAACTGAAACTGCCTTTGCGACCAACAGTAAATTGCAGATGGTCAGTATGAGATCTTTGCAGCATATTACTGGCGACATCGTTGTCTGCAACAATCAAGTAGCATATGTGCAATTCGACAACCTTGAAACGATTGATGGAAATATAATATTCAGGACTTCATCTCTACAAAGTTTTGAATTCCCTAAATTAACCACTGTCGTAAAGGATTTTGATCTCCAGTGTCTGACAAGTGACGGAGAACCAGGAGGAGAAATCACATCTTTGAGAATTCCTGAATTGACAAAAGTAAACGGTCGCTTAGGGGTTAATAATTTAGGCAAAATGATTTCTTTGGAATTTCCGAAATTACAAGAAGTTGGAAGTGTGGATTTTGCTTCTATACCGATTCCGTTGGAGACCCTTTCATTGCCGGAATTATCGGTAGTAAACGGCGACCTTAATCTCGTTTCCAGTTATATTGCGTCCGATGCTTTTACATCTACGGGAAATAATAAATTACAAGAAATAGATGGACTGTCTAACTTGTCGATTGTTAAAGGCACATTGACAATATCTAAATTCCAAGTCTTGAAAAAATTACCGGATTGGAGTAAATTAGAACAACTCGGAGGACTGACCTTGCTGCGTTTATTGGAGTGTTCTGATCGAATTTTAGATTTGAGCAAAGTAAATTTTGTACCTTTTGAGGATAACGAACCTTTAATTTCTATTACAGACGGGACTATATTCTCAAAAATTATCACAAAAGAGGATATGTCGCAAGTTAGCATGTTTCTAGCTCCGAGCGGTATTACCGGTTCAAGTGTTGGAATAGATCCAGAATTGAATTTTAAGAGTATTAAGAATTTTAAGTATTCTAGCAATATGACAACAGATCCTGTATTCCAATTTGAACGAGTTTACGGGAATATGGAAATTATAAGAGGTTCAAAAAAAGGCGTTTCAGCCCCTAACTTGGTAAGTGTAGATGGATATTTAAGCATCGAAACTACAATGGCAAACAATATCTCGTTCCCGAAATTGGAAATTGTCGGAGGTCAGTTATGTATTATCGGTAATCTGAACGCTGTTTCTAACTATGATTATGATTTTACGAATTTAAAGTCAGTCGGTTGTTCAAGCAATCCTCAATATCTGTCTCTTATACACATCTGACGCTGCCGACGATACTCCTTGTGTAGA
>ENA-OZGG01000722-OZGG01000722.1-human-gut-metagenome-genome-assembly--contig:-NODE-722-length-11801-cov-6.210795_pt1 | contig 11801 bp, 8 predicted proteins | sample MGYA00244659_ERZ653664 | MGnify/ENA primary metagenome ERZ653664 (study PRJEB26926, sample SAMN06165233) | human gut metagenome | biome: ENVO:00009003; feature: ENVO:2100002; material: ENVO:00002003... | reverse complement strand
AAGAGACAGGCTTAAGGCTGCAACTAATCTTCCTGCGGCTACATCATTTAAGCATGTATCACCTGCAGGTGCTGCCGTAGGTCTTCCGCTTACAGATGTTGAACGTAAGATATACTGGGTGGATGATGTGGATTATGAGCTTTCACCGCTTGCAAGTGCTTATGCAAGAGCAAGAGGCGCAGACAGAATGTCATCATTCGGTGATTTTATATCACTTTCCGATGTGTGTGATGTGAGCACTGCAAAGCTTATCAAGAGAGAGGTTTCTGACGGAGTTATTGCGCCGGGTTATGAGCCTGAGGCACTTGAGATTCTTAAGGCTAAGAAGAAAGGCAATTATAATGTAATCCAGATCGACCCTTCATATAAGCCGGCTCCGATTGAGCGTAAGCAGGTGTTTGGTGTCACATTTGAGCAGGGACGTAATGAGGTTGTTATTGACGAGAAGTTCCTTGGTGATATTGTAACAGATAATAAGGAGCTTCCTGAGTCAGCTAAGACTGATCTTATAATTGCTCTTATAACGCTTAAGTATACACAGTCTAATTCAGTATGTTATGCCAAGGGCGGACAGGCAATCGGTATCGGTGCAGGCCAGCAGTCAAGAATTCATTGTACACGTCTTGCGGGCAGCAAGGCTGATAACTGGTTCCTGCGTCAGGCTCCACAGGTTCTCAACCTTAAGTTTAAGAAGGGAATCGGACGCCCTGACAGAGACAATACAATTGATCTCTATATCAGTGATGATTACATGGATGTTCTTGCAGACGGCAAGTGGGAGAATATCTTTGAGGAGAAGCCTCCTGTATTTACAAGAGAGGAAAGACGTGCATGGCTCGATAAGAATACGGATGTAGCACTTGGTTCAGATGCATTCTTCCCATTCGGTGACAATATTGAGAGAGCATTCAAGAGCGGTGTTAAGTATGTTGCGCAGCCGGGCGGATCAGTGCGCGATGATAATGTTATTGAGGCATGTAACAACCATAATATGGTAATGTGCTTCTCAGGAATGAGACTGTTCCATCACTAATCGCCAATTCAAAAGTATACATATTATGCAGATTGCATGGAGCATATGCGCAAAATCCGGGAAACTGATGTATATTGTCAGCTTCCCGGATTTTATATTTTTTATATGGACAAATTTTTCTCACAAATCAGCAGTATATTCATATACAAATGATGATACAGGGAGGGCTTGCGTATGCATTTGTGATTCCAAAGGAACGGATAAAGGCAGATGAACCGATACAGTCTCAGGAAATTACGGATGAGAGCATTGAAGCAAAGGCTGAGGCAGTAATAACTGAGAACAGCTATAAGGATGATAAGATATCAATAACGATAAGTGAATTAAGAGAATATGATACCAGCATTTATGTTGCTGATATACAGCTTGCACAGATTATGAAGGGGCAGGACTGTGTGATAGCGTATAATCTCGATGGTGGAGGTTCATCAACGATGTGGTTTAACGGCGAGGTTGTTAATAAGCCGACATCATATGGCAGTAAAATAAGTGAAAGGGCGGTGAGCGATATTGTATACATTGGAAGATAGCAAAAAAATTATGATGCCTGCCGCAATATATGCAGGTGTAACCCTGTTTTGCGCGGTGTTTTCAATCATATATAATATATTTGCACATGGTGTGCATTCGCCGTATATGACATGGCTTTTTGTGTGGCCGCTTGTATTGGGAGTGGCTGTGGAGATTGTGGCAGGCATTATAAGGCAAAAAACGGATGCCGGCAGGGTTGCGGATATTGCGGAATGCATATATAATTCAGGTGTCGCGGCGCTTACTGTAAGCAGCATGCTGCGTGGTATAATGGATATTGCGGGAACAGGTTCTGTGTATCAGGTGTGGATGCTGTATGCAGGAACTGTGATGGCGGCAGCCGGGGCGGTTATATTTGCTGTGGCAGTACTTGCCGGGAAAAGCAATGGCAGCAGTAAATATAATTAGAGATAAACAGAATTGATATGGAGATAAAAATTATGAACTGTAATCTTTGTCCGAGAAAGTGTAATGCTGATAGGAATCAGAAAAATGGGTATTGCGGTGTGTCTGAGAGACTGCGTGTTGCAAGAGCAGCACTGCATATGTGGGAGGAACCATGCATATCGGGAAATAACGGTTCCGGAGCAGTGTTTTTTTCGGGTTGTACTTTAAGATGTGTTTTCTGTCAGAATCACGATATTGCAGCGGGGCTTAACGGAAAAGAGATAAGCACAGAGAGGCTTAGGGATATTTTTCTTGAGCTTCAGGATAAAAAAGCCAACAATATAAACCTTGTTACGCCATCACACTATGTTCCCCGGATAGCTGCAGCACTTGACATGGCAAAGCAGCAGGGGCTGAAGATACCCATTGTATATAACACTTCTTCATATGAGAATGTTGATACGCTTAAGATGATGGAAGGACTTACAGATGTATATCTTCCTGATATGAAATATACGGACAGCAGATTATCTATGAGGTACTCATACGCCGGAGATTATTTTGATGTTGCGGCAAAAGCACTTGAAGAGATGTACCGTCAGGTTGAAAATCCTGTATTTGCGGATAAAGATACAGCAAAGCAGCTTGGAATAGAAGAAGATATGATGATAAAAGGAATCATAGTGAGGCATCTCTGCCTGCCGGGACAGATTGAAGATTCAAAGCGTGTGCTGGATTATGTCTATGAGAATTATGGCGATGCAGTATATATAAGTATTATGAATCAATATACGCCGCTTGACAATGTAAAAGATATACCTGAACTTAACAGGCGTGTTACGGATGAAGAATATTCGGAGCTCATCGACTATGCCCGGAATCTGGGTATAGTCAATGGCTTCATACAGGAAGGCACAACCGCACTTGAAAGCTTCATTCCTGACTTCGATTCATATGAAGGAGTCTGAATACAAAAACAGGATACGGATAATAAATCCTTTAGAATATGCCGAGATGTTCAAGAAGTATCTTGACACCTATAAGTATAAGAATGACACCGCCGGTAATCTCAGCTTTTTTCTTATAACGTGTGCCAAAGAAGTTACCGATAACAACACCTGCAATTGAGAGAATGAATGTTGTGCATCCTATGATTGTTATGGCATTTACGATAGGTACTTCAAGAAATGCAAATGTTATGCCGACAGCAAGGGCATCAATGCTTGTAGCAACAGCGAGCATAAGCATTTCTTTGTGGTCAAGCGGGAGGTCTTTCACGGTTACGGTATCTTCGTCTTTGTCATGAACTGCCTCGAAGACCATCTTACCGCCAATGAAAGCAAGAAGTATGAAAGCAATCCAGTGATCAATGGATGTTATATACTTCTGGAAGTTAATACCGAGAGCCCATCCGATTAATGGCATAAGAGCCTGAAAGCTGCCAAAGTACAGACCGATTATAAATGCCTGCTTTTTATTAACTTTCTCCATTCCAAGTCCCTTGCAGACAGATACTGCAAAAGCATCCATTGAAAGGCCTACGCCAATTATTAATAATTCAATAAACATGTGACTTTCTCCTTTTGTAGTTAGTTGCGTCATCTGCCGGCAGCTTGTATGCATAATAAGATGCATAATAAAAAAGAGACTCATATGCATTAATTCAATCCGTACAAGCAGATTGAATTAATGCACATGAGTCTCATTCATTAAGGTTTGCCAGGCCGGTGACCAGTATGTTGACAAACCACACAGAAGCAATTAAATGTAATTAATCAGCCTGATACAAACCGGCATATCTGTGCGAATTACTCCCTCATACACAAAGTAATTGAATAACTGATGTAGACTATAACAAAACAATATGAAGTTAGTCAATACGAACTTTATTTGTGCTATGCAAAAAATTAAAAATGTGGTAAAATACTCATAATTAGGCGGTTTTCGTCTTTATGACAAGGAGTACTGAATTGGAAGCTGTATATGGAAATCCATTACAATTAGGGGTTACAAAGGTAAAAGACGGATATAATTTTGCTGTGCGTTCATTCACAGACGAATTGACACTTGAGATATATCCTGTTACAGCATCGGGAGATAAAAATGATAGTCCGCTTTTTACGGTAGACATGGATGAAGCCTACAGGTTCGGAGATGTTTTTGCCGTAGAGATTACAGGCGGTGACATAGACGGATGCAGCTACAGATATGTGCATAACGGCACAATGGTGCGTGATGACTATGCAGCTAACCTGTCAGGATGTTCTGAATTCGGGCATAATATCCGTGATATAAAATATATTACAAAGATACAGAGTGACAGATACGACTGGGAGAATGACAGATTTCCGCGTATACCATATGACGAGTGCATATTTTACAAGCTTCATGTAAGAGGTTTTACAAAGAGCAGGACAAGCGGCGTTGAACTGTCCAAACGGGGGACATTTGCAGGTATTACCGATAAGATACCTTACCTCAGATCACTTGGGATAACAACTATAGAACTGATGCCGGCGTATGAATTTGATGAGGCAGGAAGATTCGCTTCCGATAAAGAAAAGCAGTACAGTTCACGTAAGCCTGAAAAGAGCGGCTGCGTTAATTACTGGGGTTATCTTGGAGGATTCCATTTTGCACCTAAGGCAGCATACTGTGCAGCATCATGCAGCGAAGGAAGCTATAACGGGAGCTATACGGATGAATTCAGGGATATGGTCAAAGCTCTTCATGCTAATGGAATTGAAGTTGTTATGGAGATGTATTTTACGCATGAAGAATCATATCTGATTGAAGACTGCCTCAGATACTGGGTTATGAATTATCATGTTGACGGATTCCATATTTACTGCGATGAGTGCAGGCTTTCAGCGGCTGCGGATGATCCGGTGCTTGGCTCAACCAAGATAATAACTGTCTACTGGGATAACGGCAGACCGGGAATACACAATCAGGCTGAATGCCGGATTAAGCGCACAAAACATATGGCAAATTATAATACCGGATTTGATGAGGCTGCCAAGAGGCTTCTCAAAGGCGATGAGAACCAGCTGCAGACATTTGCAAGGCTTCTCAGGGCCAATCCGGCGGATGCAGCTGACATTAATTATGTTACCAATCATAACGGATTCACAATGATGGATCTGGTGAGCTATGACAGAAAGCATAATGAGGCCAACGGCGAAGGCAACAGGGACGGTGAGAACTTCAATTACAGCTGGAACTGCGGCATAGAGGGCCCATCAAGAAAGAAGAAGATTAACGAGCTCAGGACAAGGCAGATAAAGAATGCATTTGCAATGCTTTTTACCGCACAGGGGACACCTCTGATACTTGCAGGTGATGAATTCGGTAATTCGCAGTCAGGCAATAATAACCCATACTGTATAGATAACGAGACAACATGGCTTGAATGGAAGGAATCTGTGCAGGCACGCTCAATAACTGATTTTGTAAGAATTCTTATAGATTTCAGGAAGAGCCACAAGATTATGCATATGGATTCCGAACTGACGGCTGCAGACGGATTATCATGCGGATATCCGGATATATCATACCATGGTGATAATGCGTGGTATTCAAGAATGGAAAGCTATGACAGGCACATAGGAGTTATGTACTGCTCAAGATATGTAAAGAATGAACCGGCTGATGAAGTTATATATGTTGCATATAATCTGCATTGGGAACCGCATCATCTGGCACTTCCGGATCTTCCGGAGCCGAATGAATGGAAGATAATCCTCAGTACTGATTCTGATAACACAGCTAAGCTTGAGGGAAGACAGATTATTACACCGCCAAGATCGGTAACAATACTTACCGGAAGTCTTATAAGAACATCAACCATAAAAAGGAGAAAGCGCAGATCGTGAAAGACACACTGAACAGATATGCCAGAGGAGAGTTCATGTATGATAGCCCGGAGGTTACAATTGTATCGGATGACCTTGAGGCACAGATATGTGTTGGAAGCATACAGAACAGGGAATTGAAGATAGCCGGAAGCCACGATTATGTAAAGGGTATTGTGTATTCCGATAATCCGAGAGTTGTCCTTGAAAAGGACAGCTTCTTTGGCGTGGATTCAGTGCTGCACTATACGGTCAATGCGTCGGGACTTGAGGCCGGAGAACTGCTGGAAGGACACTTTGATATCGTAAGCAATGCGGGAGAGTGCTCCGCATCATTTGCATTCAGGATTACAAGTGTGACAATAGACTCTTCCATAGGACCTATTCATGATCTGTTCCATTTTGCTAATCTTGTGCAGGCATCACCGGATGAAGCATGTTATGTATTTGCAAGACCGGATTTTGAAAAAATATTTATCAAAGATGATATGGCAACTGCTGCAATATACAGGGCACTTCACAAGGGCAGCAATGTGAGGATGAGTATAGAGGAATTCCTTATTGCAATACGCAAGAAGCAGCCTGTGAGGCTTAAGGCAGTTGATGAGAATGGCGCTGAATGCAGTGATGATGTAATACATTACGGTCAGATAGATGCTGATTATAAGGATACTATAATCCTCCATAAGAATACATGGGGATATGTTGATGCGCCTGTTATATGTGATGCGCCTTTTGTGACTGCAGATCACCAGAATGTAACATCAGAAGATTTTGCAGGTAACACGTTTGAATTAGGATATATAATTAGAAAAGACCGGCTTCATGCGGGACGTAATTATGCAAAGATAACCGTAGGAACGGGAGAGAATGCAGTAGTCAGAAGAATAGAAGTTATAAGGAATAACGAAGCGGAAACTGATGGCGTTAATCAGGCTGCACAACAGAGCACAAGGTCACAGGATCACATAATAAAGCTTGAGACAGCAGTTGGAATAACACAGCTCTATATAGATTTCAGAACGCACAGGATAGATGTAAGAGAATGGGCAGAACAGTCAACAAAGCTCCTTGAAAGAGCAATGTCGCAATTTGCACACGATCCGTTGTACAAGCTGATGCAGGCGCAGATATACTGTGTAGAGGAGCGGGATGAAGATGCAGAGTGGCTGCTCGAAGCAGTGAGAGAAGATGTCCTTGCGGACACTTCTTCAATAGAATACTGTTATTTTCTGTATGTCAATTCAGTGCACAGGAGGAATGAGTCTTATACATCCGAGGTGCATGATATCCTTAAGAAAAAATATGACTATAATTCAGCAGACTGGCGTATTCTGTGGATGCTGTTCTATCTTGACAAGGATTATGAGCACAATCAGAGCATAAAGCTTGCAAGAATCAAGGAGTTGTATCATGCGGGGTGTCACAGCCCGATAATGTATCTTGAGGCGTGTACTATAATAAACAGCCAGCCGGTATTCTTAAGAATTTTTGATGAATTTGAACGTCAGGTAATTAATTTTGGCTGCAAATACAACATTATAACAGAAAAGACAGCAAAGCACATATGTGATATAGGTCAGTCTGAGCGAAGTGTTTCAAAGACATACTTAAGAATACTCCAGGGACTGTATGACAGGTATGGAAGCGATGATATTCTTACGGTCCTGTGTGAACATCTTATCCGTAACCAGATGCGGGGAAGCAGATATTTTGGTATATATGAGACATGTATATTGCGCGAGCTGAGAATAACAAGATTGTATGAGTCCTATATGGACAGTATAGATTCCGGTTATGACAGGCTGCTGCCAAAAGTTGTACTCATGTACTTCAGCTACAATAACCAGCTTAATGATACGCAAAAAGCATTCCTGTATGCCAATATAATTAATTATCTGCCGGATACAGACCCTGTTAAGCATACATATGCACCTCAGATGGAACAGTTTGCAGCTGAGCAGCTGCGGCTTGGACAGATAAGCAATAATCTTGTAATACTTTACAAATATATATGGAACGATGCACTTATTAATGAGGAGACAGCAGTACCTGTTGCGAGACTTCTTTTTGCATATAAGCTTACATGCAGTGACAGCAGTGTAAAGAATGCCATTGTACTGCATAAGGAACTTAATGAAGAAGTGGTTGTACCTTTTATTGATAATGTGGCGTGCGTAAGCATATATACCGAAAAGTGCTGTATTGCATTTGAATATGAGGACGGAAGCAGAAAATGTAAAAGTGTCGATTATGAGCTTGAACGGCTTATGAATATACCTGATTCTGTAGAAAGCGTATATTCCTTAATCCCTGATGATATATTCCTGTCAGTGTATTATTATGAGCAGAACCGTAAGTATCACAGAACAGGCATAGATGCTCCGGGACTTCGTGAAAAGCTCCTTGACAGCAGCAAGGTTACGGAGGCATTTGAAAAAGAAATCCTTGATGCACTTATTGAGTATTATCATGACAGATATACGGGGGACGAATTTGCAGATAAGGCGGCTGTGTTGGCAGGAAGAAAGCTGACTGAGCAGCAATCGGCATATTTTATCGAGATGTGTGTTGCTAATGCATTATACATTCAGGCATATGATACGGCACTGGCTTATGGAACGCGCAAAGTAAGTCCTAAGAGATTATACAGGCTGTGCAGACATATGCTTGAATACGGACTCGAAGCCGGAAGCCCGTTCCTTACACAGATATGCTGGCAGTCCTTTAAAGAAAAAAAGTATGACGCTCCAATGCTTACATATCTACAGAATACATATAACGGAACGTGTTCACAGATGCTTTCCTTATGGGATGCGTGCCGTGGATTCGACACAGAGTGCTATGAATTAGAGGAACGCATAACTGCACAGATGATTTTTGTCCGGAGTACATCTCCGAGACTTAAGGAAGTGTTTGCCGAGTATTACGAACAGGGAGCCAAAGAAAGAGTCATAGAGGCATATATAGGATATGAAGCATATGGCTGTTTTATGCAGAACCGTGAAGCAGATGAGAAGATATTCAGGATAATTGAAAGCAGGCTTGAGTATGACGATAATGTAAACGATCTTGCAAGGCTTGCACTGCTTAAGCATTATTCGCGGCTTGAACTTCCTGATGACGGGCAGAAGGAACGTATAATGAAACTTCTGGGATATTTCTGTACAAGAGATATTATGTTTCCGTTCTTTCTTGATTTTGCCGATAAGGTACTGCTTCCGTATAAGCTTGCAGATAAGACGATTGTGGAATACAGATGCAATCCTGACAGCAGGGTCACAATACATTATAAGCAGGATAACCGCGATGACAGTGAGGACGGAACAGATTATACAAGTGAGATAATGCAGGATGCATTTATGGGAATATTTGTTAAGACATTTACAATATTCCAGGGCGGCTCCATAAAGTACTATATAACACAGGAACTTAACGGAGAAAAGACCGATACCGGGCCACAGCTGCTTACATGCAGACAGGCAGATGTAGGCTATTCCCATAGCAGGTATGAATATCTGAATGATATGCTTAAGGCGGATGAAGCACATGATACGGCCTCTGTTGAGAGAATAATGCATGAATACTGCGTTGAGGATTATATAACAAAGGAGCTTTTTAAGCCTAAGTATTAATATTAACAGTTTTATGGTAACGGGAGAAGCATATGGATGGCTTAATACTTGGAATAGATATATGTAATGAATATTCACATCTGAGTTTCTACGACAAATCTAAGAATGTCCCTGAGTCAGTGCCGTTTGCGGGAGAGATGGCTCTTGCTAATCCTGATGTGCTAGACAGGATGGCAGAACAGCCTGACAGGCTGGCCGGACATGTGGCGGAGATTATGCAGACAGCATACAGATATTGTGCATGTAATGAGACTGAGCGTGTGTGTGTTACGATTCCGCATTTTGAGAGGCATATAGTTGATGCTGTCAGGGATGCATTTATCAGTGCGGGAGTACCGGACACATCGCTGATGTTCATAAGCCATGAGGAATGTCTTGCATACTATGCATTTGGAATGCACAGGGATCTCTGGATAAACGGAGTCATACTGATTGACTATTCATATGACGGAATTACAGGATACAGGATGGATCGTGTAGCCATAGGTTCTAAGCAGGTAATTGCAGAATCGGATTATATGAAAGATGAGAACCGCGTTCTGACGGATGAATTCGCACAGAGCAAAGGAGTAGCTGATCTTGATATGTTAAGTGACATTCTTACGCAGGATGCCGATAAGCTTATCGGGAAAAAGGCGGCGTCATCTGTATATCTGACAGGAAGGGGATTTGATACGACCAGGCTTCCGGATGCATTTTTAAAATGCATATGTAACAGGCACAGGGTATTTGCCGGGCAGAACCTGTATGTAAAGGGGGCGTGCATATGTGCATTTACGGAGGCGAATGTTCTTCAAAAGGATGTTATCGTGGCATGCCGCAACAGGCTTCCGTCTACGATAGATATGGACATTATCGAGCGCGGTAAAAAGAAGATATTCAGAATTGCATCGGCGGGTACGAACTGGTATCATGCAGGACGCAGTGTTGATTTTATAGCTGATGACTGCAGCAGCATTACACTTCATATACAGCCGGCTGGCGGACAGAAGCCGTATGACGAGATTGTGGATTTCTCTGATTTTCCTTATCGCGCCGGTAAGACTACAAGAATTAATGTAAGGTTTGAATTTGAAGGTGATGACAGGTGCTCGGTTACAGTTACTGATAAAGGCTTTGGATGCTTTGTTCAGGCTTCGGGGAAAAGTGTTGTCAGGAGCATAGATTTGTGATTGCGGAGGACGTGTTATGAACGGTCTTATATTATGCAGGACAAAAGAGGCGGTTAATCCATACTATATAAGCGGTATGGATATAAAAATATATTCGCTTGAGGAATTGTGTTACTATATTTATAATAATGTATACCTTATTGGTACAGATTTTATATGCCCGAAGCTCATCGAATTCATCCGCAGTGAGACTAAGGAGCCGAAGCTCGCGGACAGACTTGAGTATCTTGGAGAGAAAAAAGCCGGTCTCGCAGAGATGGTGCTTACTGTATTAAGGTATGTGGATTACTATACAGATGATGAAATTGAGAAGCTGAGAGGAATTCTTACAACGCTCAATACACAGAATGTTTATGAGAGACTCAAGACAAGAGCTGACCGTCTTATGCTTAATGAGTGTTATTATGCTGCAATACGCAGCTATTCGCAGATTATTAACGGAAAAAAAGATCCGACGCTTTCTGTGGTATTTTACTCCGATGTATGCTATAACATGGGGGTTGCATATGCAAGGATGTTTTTGTTCAGGCAGGCACAGAATTGTTTTAATGAAGCATATTCACTCAGCAGACATGAGGATTGCAAAAAGGCGGCAATGGCAGCTGGAAGACTTGCATTCAACAGTGAAAGTTCCAACAGGGTTGAATTCCTTGATGAGCAGACGGATGAGGAATATGTTATCAGAAGAGAGATAGAGGCACTCATGGACAATGCGATGTACAGTGACGGGTACAGGCATATTGATGATATTTATAAGAACAAAGACGAAAAAAGTATCGGAGAACAGATTGAACGCTGGAAAGAGCAGTATGTAAGATATACGGGATGAGCAGCAGACCTGTAACTGTGTTCCGGGAATGGAGATTATATGGGAATTCTGGATTTTTTCAGACATATGATAGATGATGACGATGAGGAATACGAGCTTGAGGATGAATTAGATGATGAGCTCGAAGAAGAATATTACGATGACTCCGATGACGGGAGAATTGACGGCGGAGATGATGAAGAGGACTATGAATACATAGAGAGATACAGCACCAAAGATACGGATGATTCTGACAGTGAATATTACAAAAGGCTTGAGAAGAATGCACCGGGACGTGTCGATATATCATCATTTGACGATAGTGACATACATCTGTCTCTTATACACATCTCCGAGCCCACGAGACAAGAGGCAATCTCG
>ENA-OZGG01000715-OZGG01000715.1-human-gut-metagenome-genome-assembly--contig:-NODE-715-length-11866-cov-4.210736_pt1 | contig 11866 bp, 13 predicted proteins | sample MGYA00244659_ERZ653664 | MGnify/ENA primary metagenome ERZ653664 (study PRJEB26926, sample SAMN06165233) | human gut metagenome | biome: ENVO:00009003; feature: ENVO:2100002; material: ENVO:00002003... | reverse complement strand
TATGGACGCCCAGCGGCACGCCGAGTATTACGGGATGCAGCGGACATTTGACGAACTGTACGCCAAAAGCAAGGCCGGAGAAACTTTCATCGGCCTGATGGAACTGGTATTAAGCCCGGACAACATCATGCTGGCCTACAGAAATATCAAGACCAACACAGGCAGCTACACAGCAGGAACAGACAAGCAGAATATCGGTGACATTGGACGGCTCCCTCCGGCTGAGGTCATCGATAAGGTCAGGAAAATAGTCACAAGCAGTGAACACGGCTACCGGCCCAAGTCGGTGCGCCGAAAGGAGATTCCAAAGCCAAACGGAAAAACAAGGCCGCTGGGTATCCCCTGTATCTGGGACAGATTGGTACAGCAATGTATCAAACAAATCCTGGAGCCCATCTGCGAAGCAAAATTCAGCAACAACAGCTATGGGTTCCGACCAAATCGGTCAGTTGAACACGCAATTTCCCGCACCTACTCTCTACTGCAACGGGTACATTTGCACTATGTTTTGGAGTTTGACATCAAAGGCTTCTTTGACAATGTGAACCACAGCAAGCTCATCAAACAGCTCTGGACACTGGGGGTTCAAGATAAACAGCTTTTGTTTGTCCTCAAACGAATCCTAAAAGCCCCCATCCGTATGCCGGACGGCAGCACGGTATATCCGACAAAAGGCACGCCGCAGGGCGGAATTATTTCTCCGCTGCTGGCTAACGTGGTGCTCAACGAACTGGACCAGTGGATCGACAGCCAATGGACGGAACATCCAGTGGCAAATCACTACGGTACATGGCGCACCATCCGTACTTCTGAGGTCTTTGACAAAACCAGAGGCTACCAGAAAATGCGGAACAGCAATCTCAAAGAAATGTTCATTGTGCGCTATGCGGATGACTTCCGTATTTTCTGCCGAAACCGTGAGGATGCGGAGAAGACCATGGAGGCTGTCACTAGTTGGATTACCGAGCGATTGAAGCTGGAGGTCTCCCCAGAGAAGACACGCATTGTCAATGTCCGAAAGCGATACTCCGAGTTTCTCGGCTTCAAAATCATGGTGTACCGCAAGGGTGAAAAGTATGTCGTAAAATCCCATATCTGTGACAAAAAGCTACAGTTGGAAGAATGCAAACTCGTGGAGCAGGCAAAGCGCATTGCAAAACCAGCCCAAGGGCGAACACAGCCTGACGAAATCGGCCTGTTTGACGAAATGGTGCTGGGCATCCAGAACTACTACAGGATTGCTACCTGTATCAGTCTTGACTGCCGGAAAATCCACCGCAGAGTCATGACAGTGCTGACCAACCGTCTGAACACGGAAACCGGCTGTCAGCTCGTCCGGGAGGGCGGCGCTATGACGGACAGCGAAAAGGAGCGTTTCGGCGCTTCTCAAATGGTGCGGTATGTGTCCGGTATCAACCAGCCAATCTACCCCATTGCGTTCATCAAGTATAAAACCGCAATCGGAATCAGCGCCGCCGTCTGTTGTTTTTCTCCGGCGGGGCGAAAAAAGATACACGATAATCTGGAGATGGATACGACCCTGTTTACGTATCTGAGGGAACATCCGCCGAATGACCACAGCATGGAATACGCCGATTGCAGGCTCTCCCTGCTATCCGCGCAAAAGGGAAAGTGTGGCGTCAGTGGAGAATGGTTCTTGCAGCCAGAAAGTATTGTGTGTCGCATGAAGGTTCCAAAGGAGCAAGGCGGCCAGGAACGATATAACAATCTGGTGCTGCTCCACAGGCGGTATCTTCCTCTGCTGACCAGCCAGGACGCTGCCGTTCTCAAGAGCATCTGCAAGCAACTGACTGTCACAAGAAAACAACTGACCAAAATCAACAACCTGCGCGCAGCCGCAAAACTGGCGGCAATCTAAATAACTTTCTATTGGTGATTGATTAAATGCCTGATAACACAATCGATGGAACGCCGGATGCGGTGAAAGTCGCATGTCCGGTGTGGAGTGGGGGAAAATCCGGCGATTACTTCAAAGGATTACCTATCACTATAGTCCGAGACGGCCCTTGACGCAGCCCTCATGCTGTATCTGCTCCATGAGGCTCCGCCTGAGGAACAGACTATGGAAATGCTGCTCACTATGATCGAGTATGGCGCTGTGAAAGAGGACAGCGACGACTACAAGTCGCCCCTGGACCTGCTCTTTGAGGCTCTGGAGGAGGAGCAGCCGGAGCATATAGCCCTGAGGCAGTACCGGGTATTTAAGCAGGCCGCCGGCAAAACAGCCAAGAGCATACTTGTGTCTGCCGCCGTGCGCCTTGCGTCCTTTACCCTGCCGGAGATACAGGGCATTACCGCAGAGGACACGCTGGAGCTGTCCCGGCTGGGAGAGCGAAAGCAGGCGATCTTCTGCGTCATCCCGGACAGCAACGACAACAGCCTGAACTTTCTCGTGGGTATGCTTTATACCCAGGCCTTTCAAGAGCTGTACTACCAGGCGGACAAGGTGCATATGGGGCCGCTGCCCGTACCTGTCAGGCTCATGTTCGACGAGTTCGCCAATGTCGCCCTCCCGGATGGTTATGCCAGGCTTCAAGCAACCATGCGCTCCCGGAACATTATGGCCACTATCATCCTGCAAAACATCTCCCAGCTCAAAGCCCTGTTCAAGGATGATTGGGAGGGTATCATCGGCAACGCAGACACCCTTGTGTATTTGGGCGGCAATGAGCAGAGCACCCACGAATATATATCAAAACTGCTGGGTAAGGAGACCATCAGCACCACATCCAGCAGCCAAAGCAAGGGGCGAAACGGTTCTTTTTCCCAGAGCACCCAGCAGACAGGCCGGGAGCTGCTGACCCCGGATGAAGTACGGCACCTGGATAACCGAAAGGCGATTGTTTTTGTCCGGGGAGAGTACCCGGTCATTGACGAAAAGTACGACCTGATGAAGCATCCGAACATTGCCTGCACCGAGGACGGTGGGGCTGCCCCTTACGTACACAGCCCTTACTGCATGTACGACATGCGGCACTTACTATCTTTAATTGAAACGGAGGAAATCTACGAAGAAACCCAAGCTTGACAATAAAAGAATGACCCGAAAGCTTATTGCCGCATGGACAGCTCTGGTACTGTCCGTGTGCCTGTTTACTGTCCCGGCCTATGCTACCGGCGGGGATCCCTTGACCATTGTAAATAATCTGAGCGACTTTATCTTTTCCTGCATCAAGGCCATTGGTATTATTATCCTTGGCTGGGGTGTGGTGCAGGTGGGTATGAGCATCCAGAGCCATGACGCAAGCCAGCGCTCCCAGGGCTTCCTGTGCCTTTTCGGCGGCCTTGTCATTGCCTTTGCCAAGGAGATACTGACTACCATAGGCGCGGCATAGGCCCGGTAATGGAAATACGTTTCACGGTGAAACGCATTGTTGAGAATGCGCTGCCGTGAAACGTATCGAAAAATTATGTAGGTAATTCTTCCCCAAACAGGACCGTAATATAGTCTTGTCTGGCATTTATGATTCTGGCGACAAGGACAGTGCTTCCCTCAATCTTGTAAATTGCGATATGACTGCCGCAGACTAATATTCGTAAATCGCTTGGATATCCAGTGAGGGCAGCAATAGACGGTCCGGCTTCGGCATGACGCTCTAAAATACGCAGTTCCTTTGTTATGCTATGCACGACCCGGCGGGCGGAGATAGGGTTCTTTAGTTCGTATAGGATATATTGTTTTATTCCATCTAAATCCCTTGCTGCTTCCGGGGAGATGATAAGTTTATTCATCGGCTATACCAAGACTTGCCTCAACCTCATCCAGACTGAGCCAGCCCTCCTTTTCACCGGAATCAAATCCCTTTTGGACTTCGTCCATTAGACGGCGCATGGCCTTGGCCTTCATAAACTCGGCATTTTCAGGGGAAGGGAGAAAAGGAAGCCCATTGTCGTTGAGAGACTGTTGAATAAAAATGTTTACTGCGTCAGTAAAGGAAAGCCCTTGACTGGCATAGACCGCTTCAACCTGACGCTTTACTTCGGGGTTGATCCGCATTTGAAAAGTTGCTGTTTTGGGTGCATTTATAACATTGAAGCTCTGATCCATTTTCATCATCTCCTTGTTAACAGTATAATCTGCGCCGGAATGTTTGTCAATACATTGTAACTACATATCTGAAAGAGGTGAAATTCATAAGTGATAACTGGGTAGTAAAGAATCTTGAAAATGCGATCGGCACATGGAACGAGAAGCTGGCGGAGCTATGGCAGCTCATAACTCAAACGCCGGAGACCTTCAAGGGCGGGCAGATCTGGGCTGTGATCGTAAATATTAACTCAGCACTGGTAGGCATAGGTTATGGCCTACTGGTGCTGTTTTTCGCTATGGGAGTGTTTCAGTCTGCCGCTTCATTCCGGGAGCTTCAGCGCCCGGAGTTTGCCGGTGAGGGGGCAAGCGCCATGGGGAAAGCCTTTGTGAAGTCCTATGTGGGCGTGTGTCTGGAAGGTGCGGTCATTGTCCTTGCCTGTCTCATATACTCGGCCTTCCTTTCAAGCTCGGCTCCGTCCGTGGACTCGTCTTTGCCGGCAGTCACGATGGTCTGGCAGTATATTGGCCAGCTCATATTCAACATGCTCATACTGACCGGTCTTGTAAAGGGCTCTGACAGAGTGGTAAGGGAGATGTTCAGCCTGTAGTTTGCGGGCTACTCTCACGCTTTGAGGAATTAAGATATTCTTCCAGACTCAATTTGCCATCCAGAATATCCATAAGAACGGCAATATCTTTATCGTCCAAGGGCAGGCCCTCCACAGATGAGGAAGCAGCGGCGTTTTTAACGCTCGTAGTTCATTTTCAGTCATTGTAAATTCACGCTTCCGCTTTTAACCCAAGGCTGGCTTCAACTTCATCCAGGCTGAGCCAGCCCACTCTTTCCCCGGACTCACGGCCTTTGTCCAGCTCTGCAATGAGGTGCTGTGCGGCGGTTTCTCTTGTGTATTCAGTTACAACATTAGGTTCGTGTTTATCCATGGCAATACTCCTTAACTTTATTGAACCCATTATATCTAAGAAAAAATACAAGTAAAACAGGTGATGCATATAGAAGTAAAAATCCACAACGTGCGTTGACCATTGGGGAGCATTATGATACAATCATTGCAGTAATTGTTCCCCAAAGGAGAAAATACTATGTCAGCACAATACAATGAAATACAGGAATTGCTCAGAAGACGTGCCGACCTTCATGCAAGACTGAACCTGATGCCCTATGACGGCACACCTGAAATCAAGGAACGCGGTGACGGAAAATATCTTTATGTAAGAAAACGTGTAGCAGGTAAACAGACATCCACTTATGTTGGAGCGTATACAGAGGAACTCTACAACCTGCTTCTTCGCAATGCCCGAGAAGCCCGTGAAATCAGAAAAGAACTCCGTAGCGTGGAAAAACAGCTTGCTGCTGCCGGATACGTGGAAGATGAACTCTCTGCTGATGTTATAGCCAATATCGCATTTGCACGTGCCAACATGAAAATAAACATCTATGACCAGGCTGTTCTGGAAGGTGTTGCAACTTCCTTCCCTCAGACAGAAGAAATCATAGAAAACGGGAAAGTTTCAGGCATGACTGCTACTGATGTGCAAAAGATTTTGAATCTGAAACACGCCTGGGAGTTTATTTTGGACCGTGATGTGGCTGCCAGCCGTTCCGATTATTATATGCTCAGCCACATTGCAAGGCTTGTCAACGAAGGCTTCTTTACAGAAGGTGGCCGCATCCGTGGCGTTCCAGTTACCATCGGCGGTTCATCCTATGTCCCACCTCTTCCTAATGAACTGGATGTGAAAGACAGAATCCGTGAAATTACGGAGGAAACGGATGACGCCATCAATATTGCCATCAAGCTGTGCCTTTATTGTATGAAGACGCAGATATTTTTGGATGGTAACAAACGGGCATCCGTCATTTTTGCAAACCACTATCTCATTTCACATGGCGGTGGTTTTCTGGTAATTCCTGAAAAAGAAGTACCAGAGTTCAAACGGCTGCTTGTAAAATATTATGAAGGCGAAGACATCGCTGTTATTGCATCCTTTATGAAGGAACACTGCTGGAAAACAATGCAGTCCTAAACAGCACCTATATTGGGGAACATTTGCCGCTTTGAATCGCGCAATTTGTTCCCCGATACCAGTTACAATAAAAATTTAAGCTGCGCAAAATTGCGCATCATAGCATCTATCAGAAATGATAGGTGTTTTTCTTATGCTCAAATACCGTAGCTTCGTGTTTATCCATGGCCATACTCCTTAGCTTTGTTGAACTCATTTTATCTCAGAAAAAATACATGTAAAGCAGGTGATTTTATAGAAGTAAAAATCCCCAAGGAGATCCGGCAGTATAAGGAGAGCATATTCTTTGGCCTGTCGGCCCGGAAGTTCTTTTGTTCTTTGACCGCGCTGTTCATCGCGGCAGGAATTTACCTTGGCCTTGGCCGTTTCATAGGCCGGGAGACTGCAAGCTGGCTCTGCATAGTGCTGGCGGCCCCGGTGGCCATGGCCGGGTTTTTCAATTACAACGGCCTTAACTTTGAGCAGTTCCTATGGGCGGTCATAAAGTCCGAGCTGCTGCTTGCCGGGGAACGGAAGTACATAAGCGAGAATCCATATTATGAGGCTTATTATGGAAAGGGGCGTGGCCATGATTAAATCTCTTTCAGCAGCAAACCAGAGTGAACGGGACAAGCTGACGATCCCCCGGAGCGTTCAGCAGTCCATACCCATAAAGGCTGTATACCCGGACGGGATCTGCTTTAGGAAAAACCCCTTCGAGATGGGCGGCAAGTTTGGCCGGGTGCTGTTCCTGAGAAAATATGCCTCGTTCATTGCCGATGACTTGATAGCGGACCTGACCGGGTTTTCCCGCGACCTTATCCTCTCCATCGACCTGATCCACGCCCCCACGGATGAAGCGGTAAAGGAAGTGGAGAGCATTATTCTTGGAGTGGAGACGGACATTACCCGCTGGCAGCAGCGGCAGAACGCCAAGAACAACTTCACGGCGGAGGTTCCCCGAAGCATGGAGCAGAAGCGGGAGAACTCAAGAGAATATATGGATGACCTGACCATGCGTGACCAGCGCATGATATTTTCCGTCATAACCATAGTCCATACTGCCGACAGTCTGGAACAGCTTGACGCAGATACCGAGAGCATTATTGCCATTGGCAAGGAACATCTCTGCGATATATCCTCCGCCAGATACCAGCAGGAGGACGGCTTGAACACCGCGCTGCCCTATGGCCTGAGACGGCTGAATGCCCTGCACACCATGACCACAGAGAGCTGTGCGGTGGCAATGCCATTCAGAGCCCAGGAGCTTCAGGACCCCGGCGGCATATCTTACGGCATCAATGTCATTTCCCAAAATCCCCTTATCTGTGACAGAAAGCGGCTGACGTCGCCCCATGCTTTTGTGTTGGGCGTGTCCGGCTCCGGTAAATCCATGGGCATGAAAGGCACGGTGCAGAACGTGGTGCTGGGTACGGAGGATGATGTGATAATGGTGGACGCCGAGCGTGAGTACGGAGCTTTGACACGGGCTCTGGGCGGTGAGGTCATAGAGATATCTCCCCACAGCATCCACCACATCAATCCTCTTGAGATAGTGGGCGGATATGACGATGAGAATCCCATTGCCTTGAAGTCCGAGCTTATAACCAGCATTTTGGAGCAGCAGATGGGCAGCGGAGTTATGAAGGGCAGCTATAAATCCATTATTGACCGCTGTACGGCCAGAGTGATGAAGCCCTATCTCAGCGGCAAGGCCCCGGCACCGCTGCTGACGGACTGGCGAAAAGAGGTATTGAAGCAGCTGGAGCCGGAGGCGAGGGAGATAGCTCTTGCGGCTGAGCTTATAACCGAGGGAAGTCTGAACGTGTTTGCCCACCATACCGATGTGGAGCCGGGACACGGTCTGCTGCGGGTATCAGGGGCGGTAATACCCTTTGACTGCACGATACCCCATGACACGGAACTGTACCGGCTCATGGACACCAGACCGGGCAGGGTCTAATGTGTTTTACCGTGAAACATATTTTTAGCACGAAGTGCGTTTGGGAGTGTGTGCAGAGCAAACGTATTAGGAGTAGATTCAAAGCAGGGAACGGATGAAATCGGGTGCCGGAATAATGCGTTTCACGGTGAAACGCAATTCTGAATTATCAATGTAGCCCCAATGGAAAATGGGCCGGACAAGCGGCGGCGATACGCAGTATGTATACCCTTGATGGACCAGAGGCACGGGAATAATACTCAAAAAACGAAAGAAAAGGCGTCTTATCCAACCTGTGGATAAGGCGCCTTGCTGTATGCTTATATCCAAATAGAATCAGTTGTATAGAATCTTGAGTCTGAGCCGCCGTTGTCCTCTACGTAGAAAGTTAATCCAGCTCTGTAATAATGGCCGGACTCAACAGATGCATCAACGTGACTTACATTGCATATATTATCGCTTGCCATCATGTTGGGATAATCGGCGTATCTGAAGGTTTTAAGGTTAGTCCAATTCTGGTCGTCATCAGAGACCTGAAGGAAAATCGTCTGTGCTCCGATTTTATCTGAGGATGTATTGGCCGTTATATCAAACCAAATCTGCACATTGCCGCTGCCTGGGGAATAAAGATATGCCACATAACTATCTATATAGTAACTATTGCGCAGGGAAGAGACTTCAGCGAAAGCTGTTGTTGTGAACAGGGATGCGAGTATAAGAACAAAGGCAATTACTCTTACGAGTTTTTTCATCATAATTTCTACCTTTCGTATATTGAGTCTATCATCCTATATATATCCGTCTCTTTCAGAGTACATAGAATTGAACACTCATTATTTTCAATTATCCAGCTTATTCTAATTTTATTACCATTTGGCATTATATAGTGATCAATACCGTTGGAGGCGTATATGTTAACATTAGTCTCCATTCTTTCATATGTGCGATGGCTAACATCAACTGTGTCATTATAATGATTGATGTTAAAGACTAACTCACCAGCTTGAACACTGCAATTGGATACGAGGTGGATACCATTTGGTAATTCAAATACCTGAACAATGTCCTCGCCGCAGGTGTCAGGCAGCCATGTGGGGACGAGGGAAGCGGTGATGTCATACATATCCAGAGCGTTTTGCAGGTTCTCAAAGGGCTGCACGGTTTTCACTTCGCCGGTGGTGAAATGGAAAGTTTCATGAGTCCATGCGGCTAAAGCTCCCCAGAGATTAAAGCCCAAAGCGTAAGAGGTTATAGTACCTGTGAGCAGTGCAAGGGCGACAACGGCAGTAATGCTCAGGGGTTTAAACAGCTTCTTAAAGAAGATTACCGCAGGTCCGGCAGCAGGAGCCGGTTCGGCGTCGCTTAGCTTGAACAGGGGTTCCGGGTCAGAAGCATAGGGGTAGTAATCCTCTTTAAAGGACTGCCATGCAGCATCAATATCTTTTACCTTATTCTCTTCTTTTTCTCGTCTGGCAAGCACCTCCATTATATATAATACCGCATCAATGTCAGAGTCTTCGTTCTCATCCAGCATGGAGTCTTGGTGGATGATGGCCCTTAACTCCTCTGGACTCAATTTATCGAAATGAGAGAAGTCTCTGTTGCTGCGATTATTGGAATCGAGCATTTTTTGCCTCCTTAATTATTATATCAGATAAAATGGTTTTGTAAAACTGTTTAGTGCGGAATAAAATACACTTCTATTGATTTTTTTCAAGAATTTTTCTTAGCTTTTCTTTTGCCCGCTGAACACGCTTTTTGCAGGCCTCCACGGATATCCCAAATTCCACGGCGGCTTCACGCATCGAGTAATTATGTATGGCGATAAGTTTCAAAAGCCGGTATTCGTCCGGGGATAAGAGGTCTGAATATAGAATATCAAGCTCGGAGTCTTCCACCCGTTTGTTCGGGTCTGTGACTGCGGCGCTTGATTCAATAAAACATTCATCATCTATGGAAATAGAAGTGACTATCAATTTGTTAAGGCTTGCCAGCTCACGGCGGGTATTCCGTATGACATTTTTCAGGACAAGCGTGATCCAGCCGTTTGGATTTGGGCTACCCATGAATTCACTGATCTTTGCACAGCCGATCCGAAATGCGTCCTGAACGGCCTCCTCCGCCAGGGCGTCATTTGACAGTGCGCTTCTGGCGTAGGCTATCAGCGGGTGATACATTTCCCTATATAGCCGGGACACAAATTCATCCTGGCGTTTATCCAATTCCAAGTTTTCTTCTCCCTCCAAACCGATTTTTCAGTTGTCATTACCGGCGTCGATGGCGGTTTCAAGGCTCTCAATGAGCAGGCGCACCATCTTTTCGGCAGCAATTATCACACGCTCCGGTTTGTCACGCAGCAGCATTTCAATGTTCTTTATATGTCCATCGGCTCTGTCTTCAAACAGAAGATAGTCGGTGCTCACGCCGAGAGCGGAACACAGATCCCGCAGGGAATAAATGCTCATGCCCTTCGTGCCGCGCTCCAGATTCGCGAGGAACGAGGTGCTTATACCGGCTTTCTCCGACAAGTCTTCCTGAGTCATTTTCATATCCAGCCTGTAGTTACGCAGGGTGTTTCCGATTATTTGCTGTACATGGTTTTTATCTTTCATAGGTCCAACTCCTTTGGGGATAATTATATTTTCTCCCGGGAGTATGATGAATAGTCTACTGGAACGTAAATTTATTTCTGACAGGATAAAAAAACGCCTAACGCACGATAATGTGCGTTAGGCGTGTGACTGTCAGAAAACTATGCTTCGCCGTAAGTCAACAGAGCAGCGTACACCTGATAACCAAACGGCTGTACCCGGAGACAGCGAAGCATTTCGGCGTAAAGCCACATTCCGTGGAACGTGCGCTGAGAACGCTGATAAGCTCCTGCTGGGAGTACGGAGACAAAGAGGCGTTGAGCGACGTTGCCGGGAGATCACTTACGCAAGCGCCGAGCAATTCGGACTTCCTCGATATGCTGGCGGCATACATAAAGAACAAAAACTAAAATCAGCCGAAATGCGTTTGCTTACATTAAAACTGAATAGGGCAGACAGATATGTTCCGTATATGCGGAGCCGGGCAGCGGGTACGCCATGATATGACCCAGAGAGGAGAAACAAGGGCGAGCGAGAAATGCCAACGCTGCGATCAGCCTGTGGCAGGGCTGGGGGCCAGGAAGTATATACGGGTATAATGATCCTTGCGCTGGCTACACGTCACAGAGTAGAGCGCCCCGCCATAAGCATGGAGGGAGGCACAAAATGAATCCTATGGAGCGGCCTTGCCCGCCACCGTCTGCTTTGCCTTTGAGAAATATCGTGATGATAAAAAATCCGCACAATGTAAAGTGCGGATTTTGTCGTTTATAGCAATTGAATGCGTTTCACGGTGAAACGTATTAGAGAGAGTTTCAAGGGATAAAAATAAGCTGTGATGTTCATAATAGGAGAAATGTAAGTTTCTATTGAAAGGGGCAAATCAGTATTATTGCATCAACAATAACTAACAGTGTTTCTACAGTTCGCATACATGATGACTACTGTAAAAGCAAACAAGAAGACTATGCGGTTCTTTCCACTATAGTTTCTGAGTCATACAAACGCCGGGTAAACACAAAATCTATACCAACAGTGGACATACAACTGCCGCAAGCTTAATTGCGGCAGTTAACAACATTTGCTAACAGCGAAAATTTGACACCAAAGGCGCTATTTTATATAATATTATTGAAAGGAGGCCCTTATGGAGCAATACGTAAAATACCTCCGAAAATCCCGTTTTGACCGTGATTATGCTGAATTGAGTATTGAGGCTGTCTCTTATACACATCTCCGAGCCCACGAGACAAGAGG
>ENA-OZGG01000705-OZGG01000705.1-human-gut-metagenome-genome-assembly--contig:-NODE-705-length-11983-cov-11.658367_pt1 | contig 11983 bp, 9 predicted proteins | sample MGYA00244659_ERZ653664 | MGnify/ENA primary metagenome ERZ653664 (study PRJEB26926, sample SAMN06165233) | human gut metagenome | biome: ENVO:00009003; feature: ENVO:2100002; material: ENVO:00002003... | reverse complement strand
TCTACACAAGGAGTATCGTCGGCAGCGTCAGATGTGTATAAGAGACAGGTATATACTATATAACTTTTTTTTCGTGCAGTAAAGTTATAAAAAACTTTGTTATCTGATGATACCTCTTTGAGAATTTTCTATGAAAGAAATAATATATTCTATTTCTTTGCTCATAGGTATTTCTTTGCGTACTTGTTCCAAGGCATCGGTAACGTTCATACCATTTTGATAAATAATGCGATAGGTGTTGTGTATATTCTCTATTAGTTCATTAGAGAATCCGCGGCGGCGGAGTCCTACGATATTGATTCCTGCGTAGGCAATGGGTTCGCGCCCTGCTATAATATAAGGAGGAATGTCCTTGCTGAAACGTGAACCGCCCTGTACCATTACATAACCGCCTACCCGGCAGAATTGGTGCATCAATACGGCGCCGCTGATAATGGCGTTATCATCAATGATAATTTCACCTGCCATCTTGGTGGCATTGCCTATGATGCAACCGCTGCCTATGATGGCATCATGTGCTACGTGTACCCCTTCCATCAACAGGTTGTTACTGCCCACTATGGTTTTGCCTTTAGCCGCTGTACCACGATTGATGGTTACATTCTCGCGAATGGTGTTGTTATCACCTATTTCGGCAGTCGTTTCTTCACCGCGGAATTTCAAATCCTGGGGAATAGCGCCTATAACAGCTCCCGGAAAAATGGTGTTGCCGTTCCCTATGCGTGAGCCATACAGTATATTGGCGTTAGGCATGATTGTGTTGTTATCACCGATAACTACATTCTTGTCGATAAACACAAAAGGACCGATTTCTACATTCTCACCAATTTTTGCTTCGGGATGTATATATGCTAATGGACTAATCATGTTGTTTTTTTAGTGGTTATTTATTTTTTACTATTTGTGCCATAAACTCGGCTTCGCAGACTACTTTCTCGCCTACAAACACATATCCTTTCATTGTGGAGATGCCCCGGCGGATAGGAGCCAACAATTCAACACGGAACAATAAAGTGTCTCCCGGCACTACTTTCTGGCGGAATTTCACACCGTCTATTTTCATGAAGTAGGTGGAGTATCTTTCGGGTTCGTCCACTGAATTAAGAACAAGCAGACCACCGCATTGTGCCATGGCTTCTACTTGAAGCACACCCGGCATGACAGGTTCCTGTGGGAAGTGTCCTTGGAAGAAGGGTTCGTTGGCGGTTACGTTTTTCACACCGACAATGTGGTTGGCGCCAATGGCAACGACTTTGTCCACTAGCTGGAAAGGATAACGGTGCGGAAGCAGTTCGCGGATGCGGTTGACATCCATGATGGGAGCTTCGTTGCAGTTATAGGACGGAGCCTGTATTTCGTGAAGTTTGATTTCTTTGCGTATCTGGCGGGCAAACTTGTTGTTGATGGTATGCCCCGGACGGGTGGCGATGATGCGTCCCTTGATGGGTTTGCCTATCAGTGCCAGGTCGCCGATGATATCCAGCAGTTTGTGGCGGGCCGGTTCGTTGTCCCATACCAAGGGAACATGGTTGATGTAGCCCAGTTTGGTGGCGTCCATGTGGGGAACACCCATGACATCTGCCAGCTTGTCGTAGTTTTCCTGGCTCATCTCTTTTTCGTAGATTACGATGGCGTTGTCCAGATCGCCTCCCTTGATCAGTCCGGCGCCCAGCAATGGTTCTATTTCGCGGACGAATACAAAGGTACGCGCGGAAGCTACCTCGGTGGGGAATTTAGCCATGTCTTCCAGTGTGGCGAACTGATTGGACAGTATTTTAGACTGATAAGAGATCAGTGCATTCACACTGAAATTTTCGTCCGGAAGAACAATGATGGAAGATCCGGTTTCCTCGTCCCTGAATTCGATTTTTGATTTTATGATATAGTAATCCTTGACAGCATTCTGTTCTTCGATTCCTACACGCTGTATATTTTCTACATACGCTTTGGCACTGCCGTCCAGGATAGGGAATTCGGGACCGCTTACCTGAATCAGGCAGTTGTCTATACCAGCTGCATAAAGAGCTGCCAAAGCATGTTCTACTGTACTTACTTTTATTCCGTTTTTCATCAGCACAGTGCCGCGGGTAGTATCACCTACGTTTTCTGCTACGGCATCAATTATTGGTTGTCCTTCAAGATCAATTCGTTGGATTTTATACCCGTGGTTGTCCGGTGCAGGATTGAATGTCACCGTCAAGTTTACTCCGGTGTGAAGGCCTTTTCCATTTAAAGAAAAACTGCCTTTTAATGTCTTCTGTTTCAACATGGGGTTTATTTATTTAGTTGTTTTTTTAATTCTTCTATTTCTTTCTGCATGGCGTTCAGTGTGGTGTAAATTTCGGGCAGTTTTTTGTATACGGCCGATGATTTCATGAAATTCTTGGCATCGATGGCCGGAGTGCCTAGAATTTGCTCGTTGGATTTCACGTTACCGGGAACGCCTGCTTGTGCGCCGATACCTACCTTGTCACCTATCTTAATATGTCCGGCTAGTCCTACCTGTCCGCCAAACATGCACCATTCACCTACTTTGGTGGAACCGGCAATACCCACCTGTGATGCCATGACAGTGTGGCTTCCTACTTCCACATTGTGTGCTATCTGGATCAGGTTATCCAGTTTCACTCCTTTATGTACAATGGTGGCGCCCATGGTGGCACGATCTACGCAGGTATTAGCACCAATCTCCACATTATCTTCTATGATGGCAATACCTATTTGTGGAATTTTTTCGTACCCTTCGGGAGAAGGTGCGAATCCGAATCCATCAGCACCGATTACGCAGCCTGCATGCAGGGTACAGTGGTTTCCTACCAAGCAGTCGTGATAGATGGTGGCATGTGGATAAAGTGTACAATTATTACCTACTTTGGCATGGCTTCCTACAGTAGCGTGCGGGTGGAGGGAAGTGTTGTCACCAATCTCAGCACCATCGCCTACGCAGGCAAACGGAGCGATATATACATCCTTCCCCAACTTCGCAGTGGGGGCAACGTATGCCAGCGGATCTATACCAGTCTTTTTAGGTTTGCTCATTTCATAGAGGGTCAGTAGTTTAGCCAGACTTTCGTAGGCGTTGTCTACCTTGATTAAGGTAGCTTTTACTTCTTGCTCGGGAACGAAATCTTTGTTTACCAACACAATGGTAGACTGAGTATCGTAAATGTAATGAGTATACTTAGGATTTGAAAGAAAAGAAATCGCTCCCGGCACGCCTTCCTCTATTTTAGCAAAAGTATGCACAGTTGCGTTTTCATCGCCAACAATAATTCCCTGGATGTATTCCGCAATTTGTTTAGCTGAGAACTCCATAATACTGTCTAATTCTTTATGTTCTAAATGTTTCAGTTTTGTTACTTGCGTGTTACATGTTAGTGTAAACACATCATTAATTATGCAAATTACGCATTTTTTTTTTATATATCCGTACAATTCGCTAATTATTTAATGTCCGTCGTTTTCGGAACGCAGGTAACATATATAATATTTTTTGACTTTTCGGGAGAGAAGAGAGATGTTGAGCATATCCGAAGCCTTGGCTATATCGCGGGTGCTTCCATCTTTATAGATGATTTCAATACTGTCATCCTCCTTTTTATACATATTGTTTTCTATACTGGATATGGATAGGAAGTATTCTGCTTCTTTCTTGTTGATATTCAGTTGTTTGCTTATTCTTGAAAGAATTTCTTCTTTTCGTGCTTTTGTGATGGAAGAGGAGGTTACCTCTACTTTGAATAGTTTCCTGTTAATCATTCCACGACTCAGAGTGGACAATACCACATCGCTGTGATTGCTCCAAACTTTCAGTGCAGTCCATATGTCATTATCATCTAATTGAATAAAATTTTCAAGACAATCCGGGCTGTTATAAAATTCTTTTTTATCAATAGGATGGTATAAAAAGAATCTTAAAGCGGGTGAGGCGAACAGCTCTACGCCACGTAAGGCTAATTCCTTTGCTCGTGTCAGAGTGTTGACCAGCATTTTTTCACTGGCAACGGAGGTCTTGTGCAGATATACCTGCCAGTACATCAGGCGGCGGGACATCAGGAAGTTTTCGATGGAGTAAATGCCTTTGGATTCTACTACCAGGTGATCGTCTTTTACATCAAGCATTTTGATGATGCGGGCGGACCCGATATTGCCTTCGGATACACCGGTATAGAAACTGTCACGCCGCAGATAGTCCAAACGATCCATATCCAATTGACCGCTGACCAGTTGGTGCAGGAATTTCTTGGGATATTCATCTTTGAATATCTGTATGGCAAGATTGAGTTGACCTTTCATGTCCTTGTTCATTCGTTCCATCAGCATCAAGGAGATTTCTTCATGTGAAACGCCTCCTGCCAATGTGTTTTCCAGCACATGGGAGAAGGGACCGTGTCCGATGTCGTGTAACAGGATGGCAGCTTGTACGGCTTCCGCTTCGCTGTCAAAGATGAAGTTACCTTTGGCGGTAAGGTGCTTGATCGTTTCGCTCATTAAGTGGAAAGCGCCTAATGAGTGTTGGAAACGGGTATGTTGTGCTCCCGGATATACGGCAGAGGACAGGCCCAGTTGCTTGATGCGGGTAAGACGTTGCAGCAATGGGTGACATACAATGTCATATAGTAACCCCTTCGGGATGTTGATAAACCCGAAGACGGGGTCATTTATAATTTTTCGGTCACTCATGGGGAATAATTATTCAGTGTGCTGATATGCTTAAACCAATGTATTACGCTATGTATCTACCTGGTAATTTGCATATTAGCACATTGTTTTATTGGCACATTATTTTCTCCATCTGTGCCTGGACTTTCTGAGCTTCTTGTCCTGCTACAGTCGCAAAATTCTCAGTTTTATCCGCATAGATAATGGCACGGCTTGAATTAACAATAAGTCCACAGGTACTATTCATGCCATATTTGCAGACTTCCTCTAGAGAACCTCCTTGTGCGCCGATTCCAGGTACAAGCAGGAAGTGGTTGGGAACAATTTTACGGATGTCTTCGAAAGCGCGTCCTTGTGTGGCACCTACTACGTACATCATGTTTTCATCGTTGGCCCATTCTTGTGATTTGCGCAATACTTTTTCGAAAAGGCGTTCGCCGTTGGTGTCCTCGGTCAGCTGGAAGTCGTGGGAACCCTTGTTGCTGGTAAGCGCTAGCAGGATTACCCATTTGCCTTCGTAACTCAGGAAGGGAGTCACGCTGTCTTCACCCATGTAAGGAGCTACGGTGACTGAGTCAATGTCCAGCTCTTCAAAGAATGTGCGGGCATACATGGCCGAAGTGTTTCCGATATCGCCACGTTTTGCATCGGCAATGATGAATTGGTCGGGATAGTTTTCCTTGATGTAGGATACAGTCTTTTCGAAAGCGATCCATCCTTTTACGCCCATGCTTTCATAAAAGGCCAGATTGGGTTTATAGGCGATGCAATAAGGGGCGGTAGCGTCAATGATGGCTTTGTTGAAAGCGAAGATAGGATCTTCTTCTTTTAACAGATGTTCGGGGATCTTCTTTATGTCGGTGTCCAGTCCTACACAGAGGAATGATTTTTTCTTTTGGATATTTTCAAATAATTGTTGCTTGTTCATTGCTATGTTTACAGTTTATGGTTTACGATATTTAAATTATAATTCGCTCTCTTTCAAACGTTCGGCATTCTCGGCTACAGTCAAATGGTCAATGCAGTCTTGAATGTCGCCATCCATAAAGGCGGCCAAATTGTAAATGGTATAGTTGATGCGGTGGTCGGTGATACGTCCTTGCGGATAATTGTAGGTACGTATTTTTGCCGATCGGTCTCCGGTAGATACCATTGTTTTTCGTTTGCTGGCAATGTCGTCAATGTACTTTTGGTGTTCTTTATCATATATAAAGGTACGCAGGCGAGAAAGGGCTCGTTCTTTATTCTTCGGCTGGTCACGGGTTTCGGTACATTCTATCAGGATTTCCTCTACTATTCCGGTGTTGGGGTTCTTCCAGTTGTAGCGCAGGCGTACTCCGGATTCCACCTTATTTACGTTCTGTCCGCCGGCACCACCGCTTCGGAAAGTGTCCCATTTGATTTCCCCTTCGTTAATTTCCACATCAAAAGGCTCGGCTTCGGGTAAAACGGCGACTGATGCGGCTGAAGTATGTACACGTCCTTGGGTTTCGGTGGCTGGTACACGTTGCACACGATGTACGCCCGATTCATATTTCAGAGTGCCATATACTTTATCTCCGGTTACGGAGCAGATAATTTCCTTAAAACCTCCTGCTGCTCCTTCATTGGCGCTGGATACTTCCAGTCTCCAACCTTTTGTCTCGCAGTATTTGGAGTACATACGGAACAAGTCGCCTGCAAAAATGGCGGCTTCATCACCTCCCGTACCACCGCGTATCTCCAGAATGGCATTTCGGTCATCTTGCGGATCCGCAGGAACGAGTAACAGTTTGATTTCCTCTTCCAGTTCTGGGATGCGGACTTCGCAGAGATTTGCCTCTTCGCGTGCCATCTCTTTCATCTCCGGGTCGGATTCGTTAGTCATGATTTGTTTGGCCTCTTCCAGTCCATTCAGGCATTGTATATATTCTCTACGGGCTTTCATGATGTCATTCAAGTCCTTGTATTCCTTGGTGAGCTTGACATAACGTTTTTGGTCAGCTATGACATTAGGGTCTGTAATGAGGGTGGAAACTTCCTCAAAGCGAGCCACTAACCCGTCTAATTTCTCAAGTAATGTATTATTGTTTTCTGCCATTCTTTTCTAAACATTTATTTGCGACATACCAAGTGAGTAATATCCACCCAAGTATGGCAAGTACTTTTCTTACTGTATATAGTATGTCATGCCAAGTTGTTTCATGACCCCATGCGGTAGAGATGAAATACAACTCGCGTATTGTATCAATCGTAACTAATGAGCATATTATTGCTCCTATGCCATAAAAAAATCTTTTTTTCAATGTAGCAGGCTTGGAAGTGTTATTATAATATTGCTTGTCAGTATTTGAATTCTCCAAACTCACTTTTGATAATTAGCTCCTTCTTGTCACTTTCTTCTATACGTCCCACGATCTTCGCGTCAATATTGAATGACTTGCTGATGGCGATCACCTCTTCGGCATGTTCGGGTGAGAGGTAAACTTCCAGGCGGTGGCCCATATTAAATACTTTGTACATTTCTTCCCAATCGGTGCCGCTTTGTTCCTTGATGGTTTTGAACAGAGGGGGAACGGGGAACAGGTTGTCCTTTACTACACGGCAATTGTTTCCTACAAAGTGCAGGACTTTGGTTTGAGCACCGCCTGAGCAGTGAACCATTCCGTGAATTTCAGGTCGGAGCGCATCCAGTAATTTCTTCACTACCGGAGCATAGGTACGGGTAGGTGAGAGTACCAGCTTTCCTGCATCCAGCGGACTTCCTTCCACAGCATCGGTCAGCTTCAAATTGCCACTGTACACTAGTTCTTCGGGTACTGCCTTGTCATAGCTTTCGGGATACTTCTCGGCCAGGTATTTTGCGAACACGTCGTGGCGGGCACTGGTGAGTCCGTTGCTGCCCATGCCTCCGTTGTATTCTTTTTCATAAGTAGCCTGTCCGTAAGATGCCAGACCTATGATGACGTCACCCGGGCGAATATTGGCATTGTTAATGACATCGGTACGTTTCATGCGGCATGTTACGGTAGAATCTACGATGATGGTACGAACCAAGTCACCTACATCAGCAGTCTCGCCTCCGGTAGCGTATACGCCTACACCCATTTCGCGAAGTTCGGCCAACAGTTCATCCGTTCCGTTGATGATAGCGGAAATGACTTCACCCGGAACGAGTAGCTTATTACGGCCGATAGTTGATGAAACCAGAATATTATCTACTGCACCTACACACAACAAGTCATCGATGTTCATAATCAGTGCATCTTGTGCAATGCCTTTCCATACGCTTAAATCGCCGGTTTCTTTCCAATACAAATAAGCCAGTGATGATTTGGTACCTGCACCGTCAGCGTGCATAATGTTGCAATATTCAGGATCTCCGCCTAGAATATCGGGGATGATTTTACAAAAAGCTTGCGGAAAAATACCTTTGTCAATGTTCTTAATGGCGTTGTGCACATCTTCCTTGGATGCTGACACACCGCGCTGCATGTATCGTTGATTGCTCATGAGTTATATATTTTATTCAATTGAATGTGCAAAAATAGTTATTATTTTGCTTATAGCCTTGAGTTTTATGAAAATAAAAGAGGAGAAGGGATTTATTCTGTTCCCATATTATTGCCGTTCCTGTTTTAGATTTATTGTTATGCTCTTATTTTTTAGACAAGTAAATTTAATATGTATATCGAACAGGCATTAATATCATACACTATTTATATGTTACAATGCCTTGTCAATATAGCGTTATAAAGAAAGACGCATAGTACAACCACCCCCCATCAATATCAAAGATCTTAAAGACTATAAAAGAAAACACGGCCTAATTTAACGTGAAATATAAAATTCCCCCGTCATCTCATCGTCTTCATTATCAGTATGTTCCGGTGTGAAAATATCTGTAAAGGCCCCGAAACGGTTGGTAATCGCCGGTCAATGTACCACATTGCGCCCACCATACCCATAGCGGCAAAACTCCAACAGATGTACCTTGCCGGCAGTATGTTACCATGAAAACAGCCTTATGGCTTTATTGCTTCACCTGTGTGAAGCGGCAGTTTCACACAGGTGACAACGGCTCTTCACCCGAATGATAGGGCCTGTTCATCTGGGTGATGGTACAGATGGTGCACTCTTCTTGCACGGATACTGCCGTAAATATACCAAGATTACGTATCCAATATGACAACCGGCATCTGACGAGCTGGCTTCCGCAAGGAAAAACGAAAAAAAACACTTTGTGGGGATACAGAAAATTCTGTCACTGCATATCGTTGTATATCAGTATAATGCGGTGGCGGAACAAAAACATTGCAGTGCGGAAATAAAAAATAACAGTACGTAAAGTTTTATCAGATTATAACTTAACGACAAAGATGGATATGCCCGGCAGACAAACTTTTTGAGAGCCGGGCATCTGCAACGACATAATGTGTCATGCCAAAGAAGCAGTTTGCATTTTATTTTAGATTTTCATCAGTTTGATACAACCGATTGAAGAATAAACTTTTAGCGTAGTATTTGAGAAACAGAGGTAACGATTTAGTAACCGTGCGAATATCAGCGATTTGCGGTGCTATGCTGTCAAACAACTCTTTGCATTTATAAAGTTAATAAAATTATTCGGGGAATAATGCCTACTATCAAAAAAACTGCATCCTATCTTTGTAGATAGTCCATATAAAAAGAATGCAACCTCACAAATTATAGCTATCTTTGTGATTGAAACTCAATGCATCAATTACAATGGCAAAAATTACCGTTCAAAATACAGATATTAGCGTTGTCAAATACAATGAAGAAGACTATATCAGCCTTACAGACATGGCAAGAAGCCAACTGCAAGATGAGCATGGAAACATTTTTGCTAAAATGAATACTTCTGCCTTTATCGTAGAAGATAAAATTCATGCAATATATGAAAATGGGAAATTGTACTTTCAAAGTTATACAATTGCAAATCAAATATTTTCGCTAATAGATTTTGTTACAGAAGCCACAAATACAGAAATTGAATCATTTGGCGAAATAAAAGGTATAGATGTAAATGCAGAGAATATAAAACATATCGCAAACATAAAAACTCGTCGACTCATAAAATTATTATCTAGCACAAACAACATTGCTACTTTTATGCGAAAGACGTTTCGAACGAAAACAAGTCTTTTAAAGAAATATGGAATCAATGCACAAATTAATGGGAACAATGAGTTAGTGTTACCGACCAATAATGTTGTTGAGCTAAATCGTACTTTAGAATTTCTTAATGAAGATATATTTAGAGGTATCATCACTGATAGCCTTTATCGTTCAAATTCCAAGAAAAAAGACAATCGCTAATCATGAGTGAGAATAACAAAATAATACTCTATCAAGACGATAATGAGATAATACGTGTGTCTGTTCGCTTTTCCGATGAAGATTTGTGGCTGACACAGAATCAGTTGGCGGAAATATATTGTACTACACAACAGAATATCAGCCAACATGTAGATAACATCTATAAAGACGGAGAATTATTCACAGAAGCAACTAACAAGAAATTCTTGTTAGTTCGTCAGGAAGGCAATCGTCAGGTGAGACGTAACATTGACCATTACAATCTTGACATGGTTATCGCCTTGGGCTATCGTGTGCAATCTCAGGTTGCAACCCGTTTTCGCCGTTGGGCGACTCAACGGCTTCATGAATATATCCAAAAGGGATTTGCTATGGATGATGAGCGGTTGAAGCAAGGGGGTAATCGTTACTTCCGTGAGTTGCTGCAACGCATCAGGGATATTCGTAGTAGTGAACGTAACTTCTGTCAACAAGTTGCGGACATATATGCTTTTTCAACCCGCAATCCCGAGCGATACGTTGCAGCGTGCGGTTCATGTTGTCGCAGACCGATGGCACGGGAAAGACGAGGTTGTTTTTCGATGTGGGACGGTAGTTTTCGATCAGTTGTTGGGCGATGGGCAGCAGTTTGATATGGAACGGCGTTCCGGTTTTCTGACGGTGCGCGATGATTCAGCTGTCCCCGTCGAACGAGGTTTTAATATGATCGAAGGTCAGTTTCTTCATATCTGAATAAGACAAACCGGTGAAACAACAGAATACGAAAATATCTCGCACGTTTCCCAACCGCAGATTCGGCATCGGCTTGGCGATCAGCATCTCGATCTCTTTTTTCGTTAGATGTTCTTTCGGCGGTGGCGCAACTTCTTTCAGTTTATAGTTCTTAAAGGGATTCTTCTCGATCCATTCGTTACGCAGGCAATAGAGTATGAAATTTCGCAGGCAATCCAGAATGTTGATGGCACCGTTGTGGTGGCAACGGTGGGCGGTCTGCAAAAAGGTATTGAATCCGTCGAGATAGCCATAGGTCACCTCTGTCAACCGAATATCTTCTTTCTTGTACTCCAAACGTGTATATTCATGGAGGTAGCGGCAAAGACGATAATACTTGTTGGAGGTCAACTGCGTGATTCGTACGCCGACCTCTTTTTGTCGCTTCTCGCAATAAAGCATCAGCTCGGCCAGCAACATACGAACCTGCTTGCCGGGACTTTTCAGCCGCTCTTTGATTTCGATGGCATTACCCTCGAACCCTTCGGCTTGCAAGGTACGGTAGATCTCGATGACTTTCGCTCGGAAATCGTCGATGTAGGCATTTACTTCATAGGAGAGTCTGTCTCGCCCTGTCGCTCGTCCTTTGGCGGGATCCCACTTATCGACCGCCGTACGACATTGGGTATAAATCTCTTTGGCGATCCCATTGACCGAGATTCTCGCCATGATCGGCGCCGTCCCGTTCTTCATCACACGATCGCGACGCAGGAAGAACGAAACGAAGAAAGTTTTTCTGTTCAGCATTTTCAATCTGTTTTTTGTGAATCAAATACGATTGAAAAGCTCGGAAAGTTTTGTGCAAATAAGCGTTATTCAGCGTATTACGCTCATTCAAATCTACCGATAAACATTCAAATCTGCCATGTACACACTTTGGTAGATGGAGAGCGTGCCTTTTTCGGAACTACCCTGCTTCGGTAAAGATTGCGATCTCTTAATATAAGGTGTTGATAAACAGGTTAAAATACTCTTGTTTGCGGCGAACAGTCCAAAAAAAGTCCTCTTTCGAGGACTGAAAAGTGCGGATAAAGGTGCTTCCGTACGAATGTAAGCCCGATGTATATCAACGAATTGCGACGGTTTTTCGGCTTCTGTCCCCGCATCGCCTACCGTCATTCTGCACGGTCTTGCGCCCGCCTGCCCGTTTCGCCTGCGCGGCCGCCGTATCTCCTTGCATGACAGTACAACTGTCTCTTATACACATCTGACGCTGCCGACGATACTC
>ENA-OZGG01000698-OZGG01000698.1-human-gut-metagenome-genome-assembly--contig:-NODE-698-length-12063-cov-10.101183_pt1 | contig 12063 bp, 10 predicted proteins | sample MGYA00244659_ERZ653664 | MGnify/ENA primary metagenome ERZ653664 (study PRJEB26926, sample SAMN06165233) | human gut metagenome | biome: ENVO:00009003; feature: ENVO:2100002; material: ENVO:00002003... | reverse complement strand
GCTCGGAGATGTGTATAAGAGACAGTTTCAAGGAAGTCTTATAAACTACTTCTTAAATTTATATTTCCCTTTTCCGTGACCGGATACCGGTTCAATAATATCTGCCTTTACCAAATTGGAAAGAAGTTTTGAAGCACCTGAACCTTTCAGCTCAAGAAGTTCCATAACTGCACTTCTTCCAAACACCTCATCAAAGCCAAACTTCTCAAAAAGTCTATGGATATGAATCGTCGTTTTTACCGAGAAATCACTACCTTTTTCGGAAAGTACACTGTCAATATCCACTTTTTTGTCCTGAATATCCACTTTTCCATTCTCAATATCCACTTTTGTATCCCCAATGTCCACTTTCTCTTCGTTCAAGAGTCCACTTATATGAAGATTTCGATTACGAAGCTCATTTTTCTCGTTACATATTAGATAAAAGCATGTAAAATTTCTTTTACATAGCTTAATTGCGGTCTATTTAGCTTGTTTCCTGACTACTCAGGAAAAATATTTCTACCCTCGCCCCACCTGTATTTTCAGAATTTGAAAGTTTAATACCTCCACCATATTTTTCAGCCACAGTTTTTGCAAAAAATAGTCCCATCCCATAATGGGCTTCGCCATTTCTACTTGTGTCATCCATAAAAAACTGCTCTGTGCCATGCAATAATGCTTCTTTTGTAAATCCTGATCCGCTATCCTCCACAATGAATGTCAGCCGGCCATCCTGCTCCTTTGCGTCAATATAAATGATTCCATTTTCTTTTGTATGCTCCACTGCATTCTGAATCACATTCATTACGGCCCGGAACATTGGATCATAAGCAATCGTTACCTTTTTATCACTTTGTCCCGCCTTCCAATCTATTTTCTGGTGATAGATTTCTACCAGTCCGAGTGCCTGTTCCTTTATATCTGCGAAAAAATCTTCTAACCTCACCGTTGTATAGGTAACATCACTGCAATTCCATGATTTTGTGACATCTATCAACTGTTTTACATAACTTTGTATCTGTGTTGTGCCGTTCAAAACATAAGTGATATTTTTCTTCTGTTCTGTGGTCAGTTCAGTCTCTGAAAGTAGTTCTGCATTTCCCCGTACAATCGTAAGAGGTGTTTTAATATCATGCGCCAAAGCAGACATCTGCTGTTTCTTTTCCTGCTCTGTTTTCCACTGCTTTTCTAAAGATTCTCGCAATGCATCTCGCATATCATCGATTGCCGATAAACAGTCATCAAACTCTTTGATACCGGAACAGGATGTCTCATATTCCAGATTTTGATCCTTTATTTGTCCGATTGCGTCTAATACAGGCTGCATCTGCTTTTTGATTCTTTTTCCAAAACGTATGGACGGAATGATGATAATCGCTACCGCTCCAATCACAGACATAATACTCATCACATTCTGTGGTCCTATAAAATGCTCCCTCAAAAAAGCTGAATGATATTGAGGTGTCAGGCGATATTGCAATACAACATATTCATTTTCCCTTACAATTACTTTATAAAAATATTTCCCGGATGCGTTTCCGTACTTTGCAACATTCCATGCTATCTGTTCGTATTGTTCTGACAGATCTCCACCTATTTTCTCTCCATTCTCTGAAAAGATTACATAATCACAAAGTGCGGGAATCATCTCAGCAGTCACTTTATCTGCACGTAGAATCGTATCATATGCTTCATTAATCTTTTGCTCTGCATAATTTGCCGGATAAATACAGCCCACACTAATCAAAAGGTACAGCAGCAGATAAGCAACAATCACCAAACCAACTAATGATCCAAGCATGACCAGTACATATCTCATAAAAATCCTGCTGAGTGCATTGCTTCTCTTTACTCTTCCCATTTATATCCAATCCCCCAGACTGTTTTTATCGGCATATAATCATAATCCGCAAATTTTGCTCTTATATTTTTGATATGCGTGATTATAGTACTGTCATTACTCTCATTGTCAAAGCCAAAGACCGCTTCCAATATCTGTTCCTTCGAGAAAACCTGTCCTCTGTTTTTAGCCAGAAATTCACAGATTTCGTACTCCGCTTTCGTAAGAGGAAGTTCCTTATCATCAACCAATAGTTTCTTTTGAGATATTTGAATACAGACCCTCCCCAAAACCATCCGGACAGAATGTTCCCTGTGCTCTCTTCTAAGATGTGCATTGATCCTTGCCCGAAGTTCCATCACTCCAAATGGCTTTGAAATATAATCATCTGCTCCTAAAGAAAGTCCGTTTACCAGACTGTTTTCCTCCGTTTTTGCCGTAAGAAACAAAATCGGACAATCCACAAGTGCCCTGATTCTTTTGCATAATTCGAAGCCATCAATTCCAGGCATCATAATGTCCAGTAAAATCAGGTCATAACGATGTAATTCTTCCATATTAATTTTTAGTGGATTACTTACTTTGGTAACCAGATGTCCATCCTTATTCAAAATGCTTTCTATCATTTCCAGAATTGCCGGTTCATCATCAACTGCCAGTATTTTTGCCATAGTTTCCCTCGATTCTATTCCGATATTCTGTTTCCTTCCCAGTGGTTTACCCACCAAAAATAGTATACCATACTAATCCCTGTAAATATTAAGCAACCTGGTATGAATGACAACCATTCACCTACACTAGTTTCTCCCAATACAGATTGCAGATAAGTATATGGTACTCTACCCGTCCAGCAGACAAATACATATTTCCACACATAATCTCCAAGTCCGGTAAGCATCAATGCACTAATTAGTCCTGATATAATCCCTGCTCCAATGGATACCCCTTTTCCAAACTGAAAAGCCAGAATCAGCTGCCACAGATAAAGTGGAACACTGCTTCCCCACAGCAGCAATGCTGCAAATATACATCCTTTCATGATTTCGATATCGCTTGATGCGATTCTTCCAAATCCAATTCCGAATATGATTGCTGTCAATAGGATAGAGCACAGACACAAAACCAGTAGCATCAACAGTTTCGATAAAAATGCTGCAGGTTTATCCGGTAAAGACAACAGATTTTGAAAATCACCTGCATTTTGTTCCTGTTCCATCACACTTGCTGTAAAAATTCCAATAAGTACCGGAAGTCCTGCTCCTATTGCCTGATAAAATGCAATCACTTTCATATTTTCATTCCATGGTGAAAAAAGGTAATACATTAAAAATATAACGCTGGTTATAATCGGAATCAGTAAGTGTGCCAGAATCACAGATGTTCCTTTCATCTTTCGCAAGTCTGCATTAAGAGATCTTCCAATCATCTTATTTCACCTCTCTTCTCTCAAACCATTTCAAAAACAGAACCGTTACAAAAACAAACCAGATGATTGAGAGACACATTCCCGGAACAATGACTCCCGTATCCAAAAGAGGATTCCCTGCTTCTGCGGCAAGTCCATTTGGTAAAACATGAAGCAACGGGCACATCATTCGCATAGGGATTGCAGAAACAAGTACATACCAGATTCTGGTTTGTGATATTACCACACCGCTGACGGTAATAAACAGGCAGACGAACAGGTTTACAATCATTCCAAATCGTTCACTTAAAAATAAAGCTACCGGAATCTCCCATAACTCAGAAACCGTCAGAAACAATACTGCAATCAACGCTCCTCCAACTGGAACATGTGTCGTTAGAAGAAAGCCTCCAAGCGTTGCTCCTGCAAACACAATCACATTAGAAAACAAAATCATGTACCCAATATAAATAATTTTCCCCAGCAACAATTTTCTTCTGTCTGTGGGAATAGTCATTAAATGATAGTATTTTATCTTTTTCTCCTGCGCCACAGAAAGATAACAAAATAGAGCAATCATCCCCGGCAGCAAAAGTGTATACCACCAGTTCCAAACACTTTCTGCATAAGCATTTGTCATCCCAAGAGTAAATATAAATGCCATGACAAATGTAAGAAGAGGAAATCCCCAGATAAACTTTTTTCGCATGGTTCTTTTGGCTTTTTGATGTTCTGCTTTTATAATATTAACCATGGATTTCACCTGCTTTCTGGTTTTTTCTTACCACATTCATAAACAAATCTTCAAGATTATCTCCCTGCTTTAATGCTCCTTCGTATCCTAAGATTCCACCTGAAATAATCCCGACTTTATCTGCAAGTAACTGTACCTCTGAGAGAATATGACTGGAGAGAATTACAGTGATTCCCTGTTCCGGAAAAGACCGGATCAGCTCTCGTAATTCCTCGATGCCTATTGGATCTAATCCATTCGTAGGTTCATCCAATATCAAAAGTTCCGGTTCTCCAAGCAATGCCATTGCAATGCCTAGTCTTTGCTTCATCCCCAAAGAAAACTGTCCTGCTTTCTTCTTTCCGGTGTTTGTAAGTGATACAATCTGCAAGACCTCATCAATTCTGTTTTCATCTGTACCAAGCAATAATTGTCTTACCTTCAAATTCTCTCTGGCGGAAAGATTTTCATAAATAGGCGGATTTTCAATTAACGCTCCTATTTTTGATAAATCTTTCCTATCCAAAAGTTTTCCATCAAAGTAAATCTTTCCTGCAGTTGGTTTCATCATACCGGTCAGCATTTTCAATGTGGTAGATTTACCAGCGCCATTCGGTCCAAGCAGTCCATAAATCTGTCCCTTTTCGATATTAAGTGAAACATTATTTACCGCTTTCTGTTTTCTAAAATATTTACATAGATTTTGTGTCTGTAACATCATTTCCATCTTTACTATCCTTCCTTCTATATTTCATTTCTTACTGAAATATAATCTATCAGGGAAAAATAAAGATTTGATGAAGATTTATTCCCGTATGGAATAAACCATCAATTGAATATCATTATCAGAACTCGGCTTTCCACTGAAATCAGCAAAGCTGTTACAAATACGAAGTCCTAATTTACAGAATATCTCCGTGATTTCATCCAAACTATATAACCTTATAGGATTTCCTTCCTTCGTATATAACCTTACATTGTCTGCTTACAAAACCGAATAATTCTTCCAATGCTTCATCTGGAACAAATATATCTCCAGCTTTTATATCATGAAATCCAACAATATAATTAATACTATTTACATTTGCTGGTTGCACAGCTTTTTCTTTTTGTCTTTTATTAAATATATAAATAGAATCTGTATTATTATAACTCCATTGCCGCATATATGTTCTCGGAACTAAATGCTGCTCTTTAGCTACATCGCTATGTGTATTAGCTTTAGCTATCACTATATTCATTCATTTTACCTCCATCTTATATTTCTATTATGTGTAACGCAAATACAAATAAGCCCCATCAGACAGATTTCTCTATCCAATGGGGCTTCATATATCATATCATCTGATTCCACATCATTATATTATCTTCTTACATCAGACTCCGCACATTTTTAGTACAGCTTTGCACCTGCCGGGATATGGTTATCAACCATAAGAAGATGAAGTTCTTCATCCTCTGAATCCTTAAGATTGTTAACTGCTGAAAGAAGCATACCGCATGACTCAATTCCCATCATCTTACGTGGCGGAAGATTGGTGATAGCGATAAGTGTCTTGCCTACAAGCTCTTCCGGCTCATAGAATGCATGAATTCCGCTTAAGATCGTGCGGTCTGTGCCTGTTCCGTCATCAAGCGTGAACTGTAACAGCTTCTTTGACTTAGGTACGGCTACACACTCCTTAACCTTAACAGCTCTGAAATCTGACTTGCTGAATGTCTCAAAGTCTACCTGCTCCTCAAACAGCGGCTCAACCTTTACCTTAGAAAAATCAATCTTATCATTAGGTGTGAAGAATCCGTTGTTGTCACCTGATGCAGCGCCTTCTGCTTCTGATGCTGCCTTTGCTCCACCGATGCTCTTCATCGTCGGGAAGAGCAGCACATCCCTGATTGCTGCTGAATCAGTAAGAAGCATTACCATTCTGTCGATACCGAAGCCGATACCGCCTGTAGGCGGCATACCGTATGCAAGTGCGTTGAGGAAATCCTCATCTGTGTGGTTAGCCTCTTCGTCACCCGCATCTGCAAGTGCGTCCTGCGCTGCAAAACGCTCTCTCTGGTCGATTGGGTCATTAAGCTCTGAATATGCATTGGCCATCTCCCAGCCGTTCATAAACAGCTCAAAACGCTCAACGTACTCAGGAGCATCCGGCTTCTTCTTAGTAAGAGGTGATATATCAAGAGGATGATCCATTACAAATGTAGGCTGGATAAGATGCTCCTCAACGAACTCCTCGAAGAACAGATTAAGGATATCGCCCTTCTTATGTCTGTCCTCGAATGCTACACCCTTCTCCTTAGCAACGGCCTTAGCCTCTTCATCAGTCTTAATCTGTGTAAAGTCAACGCCTGAATACTTCTTAACTGCATCAAGCATTGTTATTCTCTCGAATGGCTTAGAGAAGTCAATCTCAACATCACCATACTTAACCTTAGTTGTTCCGTTGACCTTCTCACATACAGTCCTGTAAAGTGATTCAGCCAGCTCCATCATGCCATAGTAATCTGTGTATGCCTGGTAGAGCTCCATAAGTGTAAATTCAGGATTATGCCTTGTATCAACACCCTCGTTACGGAATACTCTTCCTATCTCATATACTCTCTCCATACCACCAACGATAAGTCTCTTAAGGTACAGCTCAAGTGAGATACGAAGCTTAACGTCCTCGTCAAGCGCATTGTAATGTGTCTCAAATGGTCTTGCTGCGGCACCGCCTGCATTAGATACAAGCATAGGTGTCTCAACTTCCATGAAATCCCTTCCGTCAAGGAAATTACGGATCTCCTTGATAATCTGTGAACGCTTCACAAATGTTGTCTTAACCTCAGGATTCATGATAAGGTCAAGATATCTCTGTCTGTAACGGATTTCTGTATCTGTAAGTCCATGGAACTTCTCAGGAAGCACCTGAAGGCTCTTTGTCAGAAGTGTAATCTCTGACACATGAATTGACATCTCGCCCTTCTGTGTACGGAACACTTCGCCCTTAACGCCTACGATATCACCGATATCAAACTTCTTAAATGCTGCATATGGTTCTTCACCAATGCTGTCTCTCGCAACATATATCTGGATATTACCGTTAAGGTCTGCAACATTGCCAAATGAAGCCTTACCCATAACTCTCTTCTGCATAAGTCTTCCGGCGATTGATACCTGCTTACCCTCAAGCTCATCAAAATTATCCTTAATATCCTTTGTATGATAAGTCACATCATACTTTGTAATCTGGAATGGATCATTGCCTGCTTCCTGCAACGCCTTAAGCTTATCCATTCTTATCTTTATCTGCTCATTAACATCCGGTGTCTGTCTGTTCTGCTCAGCCACTGTTATTACCTCTCTTCGTTATGATTACTGTCTGCTGATTGAAAGTACCTTGTACTCAACCTCGCCCATCTGTGTCTCAACCTTGATTACATCGCCGACCTTCTTGCCGATGAGGGCTGAACCAAGCGGAGATTCATTAGAAATCTTATTCTTAAGGCTGTTAGCCTCTGTTGAACCAACGATTGAGAACTCAAGCTCCTCATCGAATTCAAAGTCAAAAAGCTTAACTATACAGCCGATATTTATCTTATCAGAGTCTACTTCAGTCTCAACAACAACTTCTGCATTCTTAAGAATATTCTCAAGTTCTTCAATTCTTGCCTCAATATCACGCTGCTCATCCTTCGCAGCATCATACTCAGCATTCTCAGATAAGTCACCCTGTGCTCTCGCTTCCTTAAGCTTCTCTGCAACTTCCTGTCTTCTGACTACCTTTAACTGCTGTAACTCATCCTCTAACTGCTTCAAACCTGTATAGGTAAGAATATTCTTCTTGTTCTCAACCATGACTCCCAATCACCTTTCTATAAAAAATACAGCCGCACAGGCAAAAAAGTGCGGACACTCTCATTAGTCCGCACTATTATAAACTACAAAGCCCAAAATGTCAATGATATCAGCATATATCGCCGTATCATCAGCTCTGTATCATCTTCATTTTATAGAATTCACCCTTAAGTGCCATAAGCTCATCAAATGTGCCATACTCAACGCATCTGCCATCGGCTATTACAGCAATCTTATCAGCATCTCTTATGGTTGAAAGCCTGTGTGCTACGATAAATGTAGTTCTTTCCCTGGTAAGATTACTGATAGCTTCCTGAATAAGCTTCTCTGAGATACTGTCAAGTGCTGATGTTGCCTCATCAAGCACGATAACCTGCGGATTACGTATAAGTGCACGGGCAATCGATATTCTCTGCCTCTGTCCGCCCGAAAGCGTGCCACCGTGTTCGCCGACCGCCGTATCAACACCATCAGGAAGTGAATCCACAAGTTCTGCAAGATTCGCAGCCTCGATTACCTGACGAAGCATCTCATCACTCACATTCTCCTGTCCGTATGTTATGTTATCCCTTATCGAGCCGGAGAACAGAATTGATGTCTGCGGAACAACCGCAAGATATTTTCTGTATGACCTTAAATCAATCTGTGTAATATCCTCACCGTCAATTGTAAGAAGTCCTCCGGTAGGCATATTGAATCCGATTACAAGATTAAGTATCGTCGACTTTCCGGCTCCCGATTCACCGACCAGCGCAATTGTCTCACCCTTATTAACCTTAAGATTAAGTCCGTTAAGTACGTCATGACCGGAATTATGATATCTGAAATGTACATCCCTGAATTCAAACTCTCCTTCAACCTTCTCAAGCTCCTTCTTGCCCTCGTTGCGCTCAACGTCATCGGCAAGGAGTACCTCTCCGATTGAATTAACAGACTCAACGCCCTTGGCAATAGTAGGAATGAGCGCCATAAGTGATGACACCTGATTAACTATCGTTGTAAAGTAACTCTGGTAAAGCGTGATGTCACCAACCTGAATCTTATGTCCGAGTGCAAGCCATCCGGTAAATATAAGACAGATAATCTGGAATACCTGGAATATCGCCCAGCCGACAGAACCAAACAAAGACTGAATCACATCAAGTCTGTAGCCTTTTTCCGCAACTGCAAGGAGCTGTCCGCTCATCTTGTTTACTTCCTCTTCCTCAAGCGCATGTGCCCTTGTTACCGGAATAAGTTCAACCATCTCCATGACACGGGCTGAAGTCTCTTCCATCTCCTTACGGAACTCCGTATTACGTTTCTTCATTACATTACGGAACGATACCATTGTAAGTGCCGCAATAGGCGTTGTAAGAAGAAAGAAAATGAATACAACCATACTCTTAGATATCGTTACCGCAAGTGCTATACCGATATTAAGAGCGATATTAAGTATACTTAAGAACATCTGCGTTGAAAGCGTCTCAACCGCCTCTACATCACGCATAATCTTCGACTGCAGACGCCCCGACTGCGTCTCCGTATGATACGCAATTGACAGCTGCTGAAGCTTCTGCACAAGTGCTTTACGAAGTCCTGTCTCACAATATCTCGTTGCAAGACTCTTATACCTCGTATATCCGTAATTCATCGGTATATTCAGCGCAATAAGAACAATCATTATAATTCCGTATATTATCATATTGCGCCAGCAGTTAGCATCACCAACCGTTACTTCATTAATGATATTGGCCGTAATGATTGGAAGCACCCATACCGGGCTGTGCTTTATAAAGAAAAATACTACTGCAAGAAAAAACTTATTATAATTGCCCCTGTAGAGGCCAAGAAGAATCTTCATCGGGTGCCCTTCGTTCTTTTTGTAACACTCGATGAACCAGTCTTCTACTGACTTTCCCCTGGGCCCTTTCATATTGATCTTAAACATTCTCTGCCTCTTTCCGTGATTAGACTATTTAATGATTGAATCAGCATTCTCTGCGACAACAGGTTCGCCCTCGCAGCCTTCCACATTGACGTTCTTAAGTACAAGCTCCTTGATGTTGCTTACAATAATTCCTGCCTTGCATGATTCTTTACATGCAAGCATCATAGCTGCAACACCTGACTTTGCATCGTCTGCATAGCTTATATCTACATTCTCAAATGTAAGACGCTCAATCTTACTCTCCGGCAGTCCGCAGATATATGCACCTGCCACATGGCAGTTCGTTGCCTTAATATCCTTGAATGTAAGTCTCTTAATAGCCGGAGTTCTGTCATCTACAGGCAGAGCCTTGCTTGTTCCGACATACTCAGTCTTACCGTCAGGATCACAGAAATAAAAGCTGTTTACAACAAACGGTGTCATTACATTGTCCATTGTAATATTCTCAAATGAAATATCATCAAGCACTGAATCCCTGCCACGTCCGCGGCGCGTCTTAACTCTTAAGCCTCTGTCTGTGTTCATGAAAATACAGTCTCTTATATGAACATCCTTAACACCTGCCGCAATCTCACTTCCGACCGTTACGGCACCATGTCCGTCGCGCATGCAGCACTGGCGTACTTCCATATCAGATGTAGGAATCTTATGCTTTCTGCCCATGTAGATCTTCCCCGACTTTATTGCTATACAGTCATCACCAACCGAAATGTATGTACCAAGCACTCTTACGTCCGTACATGACTCAGGATCAAGTCCGTCTGTGTTATGTGAATTAGCAGGATTCTTAATCTTAACATCAATAAACTTAAGATGGTCACTAAAGTAAGGATGAAGCGTCCATGACGGAGAATTCTGCACTGTTATTCCGTGCATTGTTACATTTCTGCAGTGATTGATGAAGAAAAGTCTCGGTCTCCATGCAATATTACGTACCTTTACGTTATACCACCAGTTATCAAAGCCTGCATTGCCGTCAATCGTTCCTTCACCTGTGATAACTACATTCTCCACATTAATTCCGCATACAATTGCTGAGAAACAGTCAAGCGGATTGCCTTCCCATGAGCCGAGATTATATTCATCAGTCTCATCATAGCTTTCAATAACTCCCGGAAGAATAGGGAACTTCTCCCTCTCAGTGAATGCAGAAAGCACTGCCCCCTTTGCAAGATCAAGTGTAATATCACTCTTCAGGAAAATACTTGATATCTTATACTCGCCTGCCGGGACAAGAATACGTCCCGCCTTAGGACATGCCATGATAGCGCACTGGATTGCATTAGTATCATCATGCTCACCATTACCATATGCGCCAAAATCCTTTACATTAAGTGTCACAAATTCATAATCCGTCCTGACACTTACAGGAGCTATCTCCTTACCGTCATATACGGCGCTGATTGTATACTCCGTATCAGGCTTAAGTCCGTACAGTGATGTTATAACCTTGTCACTCTCCATGAACTTCCCGCCGTTAACATATATATCATACTTCTTCTCTGAGTAATATTTACCTGAATCAGTAAGCTCGACAACTACGCTTCTTCCTGTCTTAATAACAATCTGTAATTCCATATTAATCTCCATTCCTGCTATAATCTTATAATCTGTTAATCTCAGAATATGCCATTATAAATGGTCCAACGCCCTTATGGTCATCATATACAATCGGTTCACTGAAATAGTACTTCAGGCTGCCGTCACGCTTTTCCTTGCCTCCAAGACCAGCTACTGAGCATATGCCGCCAAGCTTAAGCTCTCCGTCAACTTCCTCAAGTTTATTATCAGCAAGTGCTTCAAATATACTGATTGCATTATCCTCATACTTCTCCGCAAGAACCGCCTTCATTCTGCATGCCTTAAGCATTGCATATGCTATCATTGCAGAGCCTGAGGTCTCAAGATAATTCTCCTTGACATCGGCACGGTCTATTACCTGATAGAACAGGTGCGTCTTCTCATCCTGATACTTCAGTACTCCCTTGATTGCCTCCTTAAAAAGGCTCTTAAGGTCGTCATAATACTCATATACGCTCTGATCGATTGCATCAAGGCATTCTATAAGCGCAAGCAGATACCAGCCCATTGAACGGAGCCAGAAGTTCTGTGACAGCCCTGTAGTCTTATCAGCCCAATACATCTGTCTGCTCTCATCATATGCATGATAATAAAGCTGCTTCTCATCATTGAACATATTCCTACGCACAAGCTTAAACTGCTTAATTATATCGCTGTAGTGCTCCTTGCCTCCGAATCTGCTCTCATACATCATATAGAAGACCTGTCCCATATACCTGTCTCTTATACACATCTCCGAGCCCACGAGACA
>ENA-OZGG01000660-OZGG01000660.1-human-gut-metagenome-genome-assembly--contig:-NODE-660-length-12651-cov-4.433153_pt1 | contig 12651 bp, 9 predicted proteins | sample MGYA00244659_ERZ653664 | MGnify/ENA primary metagenome ERZ653664 (study PRJEB26926, sample SAMN06165233) | human gut metagenome | biome: ENVO:00009003; feature: ENVO:2100002; material: ENVO:00002003... | reverse complement strand
GAGATTGCCTCTTGTCTCGTGGGCTCGGAGATGTGTATAAGAGACAGATCAGGAATGAAGGAACGACCATGCCGCAGGTAGGGTGAATACGATGAATGGTATCCCATTGCAGTTCCGGTATACCGTTGCCTACACGGGCTACTCCCATACCGAGCTCTCTGGCTCCCAAGTAGTACGCCAACCCTGCCATGAAGCGGCGGTCTATGGTAGTCATCAGTTGCAGTATATCGTGTCGGCTGCATCCGGCAGTATTGAAAGACAAATATTCGTTGTATGCCAGACGGTCCAGGTCTTTGGAGGTCAGTACAAAAGTAACCGGATCTCCTAAAGTTCCGGAAGTGGTGACATAGTCGATAATATCATCCGGGTCTACACAGATGAATTCACTATTATGTAGTTGCAGGTCTGTTTTGGTGGTAACGGGAATTTGTTGGAGGTCTTCTATCTTCTTGATCCGGGCGGTGTCTATGGAATGTTCTTTGAACATTTGCTGATAGAAGCGGGAATGTGCCTGCAAGTAAGCCAAGGTTTCAGTGAGTCTGGCTTCCTGATACAATTTAATCTCTTCAGGAGAACGAAACTGTATGTCTGGATTCTTTTCCATATTATTGGTTTTTATTGATTTTTTGTTGGATTCGTACTTTTTCTGCTTGTTTGGGTATGGGCATTGTTAGTGCTTTCTGCCAATAGGTTATGGCTATACCAGTTTGTTGTACTGCAGCATAATAATTTCCCAATACTTCGTAAACGTAATAGAATGAAGGATTGGATACCTCATAAAGATTCAGGACCTTTGTTTCTATTGTTTCTTTTCGCTGGGTCTTTTCCCGAATGAGCTTCGTTAGCTGTTTATAAGCCATGAACTGTTTGTAGTTTGCTTGCCTGATAAAGTTGTCTTCGGGAATAGTCAGACTCAAAGTGGCGATTTCGTGATGGAAATCTACAGTATCGCTGAATATTTTGTTTAGATCGTATGCCATGTACTTGCCGCATTGCCAGGGAGAAGTGGATACATACATGATTTGTTTCTCCGGTAGGAAAATAACAGAGTGATGGGCTATGAGTTGATTGATAGCCATTTCATTACCCATACCCAAATCAATATTGTCCAATCCTTTTTGGTTGCGGAGTATGGAAGCAGCTTTCATCGGGTCGATAGGCTTATTCTCTTTCAACAGTTCTTGCAGACGGGCAAAACGATAGGGACTATCGGAAGTCGCAATGTTTTCCAGGTTGCGTTCATCGTTGCGGAAAGTATCTGATTGATAATGGTTGGTACAAATAATCTGATTACCGCTACTTGTAAAAAGTGCCGTCTTCTCCGGTGACTTTTCAATGATAGCGGCTCTGCCATCTCGCGCAGAACCGATCAGTATGGATTCGGAAACAAATGTTTTCCGCTTCAAAGCGATGGCATAAGCTTCATCAATTGTTGAGGCATATTGCAGTATCTCTCTGGTCAGGATAGAGATGGGAGTGGCGGAAGCAGTCGGCATATCCGATTTTGCAGCATTGATAGTCACCGTGAGTCCGGTTTCATTCATGCCCGAAAGTACACCGATCATACCCGGCCAACCCACGGATGCAAATTTATAGCCTTGCTCGGGCTGATAAAAAGATACCAGTTTGTTGTGTGCAAACTTATCCCCCATATAAAAATCAAAATTGCGTCCGATGATGAGGGAAGAGTCGGCACTGTTTTCTCCCCAGGTGGCAAAGGAACTGCAACCTACCAACATGTAATCTTGCATGGCATGTCCCAGATCGTGAGCTGAATGATAATTGAGCTGGCGCTCGTAGGGAGTACCGATAAAGTCGTACTCATGTGTACAGGAGAGCGAAATGCCGTAAATTTCATCTCTGAACTCTTCCGGAACATTCTTTCCTAAATTACGGTTGAAAAGTACGATGAAGAAGCGGAGAAACTTAAGATAATTGTCAGAAGGTACGATTTCGCGTATCTGGTCAACAAAGACTTTCTCCTGATAATATAGTAAATCAGAAGAAAGTTTGCCTATAGCTTCACCGCGCTGGAATGCGTCGCCACTCACCTTCAATTCCCACAGGCCACTGTTGCTTTGCCGCAGATAATTGCCTGCATATTCCCGAAGGCTATCTGTCTGTACCAATTCTCCGTTGGCCTTGGGGGGGTAGTCGGGAGTCAGCATATCCGCAGAGAAATAGAGGATGCTAACAAAGAGGATAATGGCAAGGAGAAGCACCCCTATGCCACATGCCGTATATTTAATTGTTTTCTTTAATATCTTATGCATGGCCTATTCGTTTAGCTAAATATTCATGTCCGAGTAATTCGCCACAAGTGATGATGGAGGTTAATGTTACTCCTAAAGCACCGTGGACATTTAGGTTCTGTCCTGTGAGAAATAAGTTTCCCAATTTGGTTCGGGTGGAAACAAAGCCGATTTGCGGACATTTGTAATCTTTGATAATCCCATAGGCGGAACCGTCGCAAGTACCCGTAAAGTCTCTGTAGCTAAGTGGAGTAGTGGTATACATTGTCTCTATATGATCGGTAAAATCGATTCCGTGACTTTTGATGAACTCCAACAATTGCCTGGCTTTTTCTATTTTGAAGGCTTTATAGTCTTCACCTCGTTGTTCGGGAAGTGTATCCTGCCAAGCAGACAGTTCATCTATATACATGGGAGTCAGAATGGATATGACGTCTGCATAATCACTGTTGCGGGAAGATGCTTGTGTGGAGATCATGCAATTGGTGGTATATCCCATATTGACTTTCTTATCATACCATACATCATTGTCTCCATGCAGATAGAGGTTCTGATTCTGATACGGATAACTTTTCTCTTTCATAATCAGATAAAGAGTGAAAATGCCGTATGTGTTTTCTAAAGAATTAATACGGGAGATATAGGCATTTTTGATACAGCGGGTTTTGTCCAGCAAGGTTAATGTTTGTTTGGGGTGTACGTTAGAGATGATGTATTTGCTTTCTATCCGCTCTGCATGGTTTATCTCTACCCCTGCTACCTGATTGTTCTCTACAATGATACGGGTGACTTCACTGTTGTTCAAAACTGTTCCGCCATGAGTGCGAATCACATTGATTATCTCAGAGGCCACTTGCATACTTCCGTCAATGAACCGATAGGCTCCTTGTATGTAGGAGTTGTTAATCATGGCGTGTTCATAGAAGTTGGAATGTTCTCTTAAACCACCATACAGAAGTGCCGAGCCGGCCAATACCGATTGCAAATCAGGATTGGTGGTAATCTTATCTATCATTCCTGCCGCTGAGGTATTGAAGAACTTCATTCCTTCAGTAGAAATAATACCTTTCTTCAGATTGTCCACACTGATCAGATTACCTACTTCTTTCAGTAACGTTGTATATTGCCGGAGATTTTCTTTTTCGTGAGGAAATGATTGGCAAAGGGTATCGATAAAACGTTCGTATCCCATTGCGTAATCATACACGCGATTCTTATAGAAAATCTTATCAAAAGCATTTTCATCCAGTTTCCGGACTTTGAGGTGATCCATGATTCCTACATACCGGAAAAACTGATTCATGACTTGTCCTTCGTCCAGACTACCTATATAATGAATTCCTGTATCCAACAAATGTCCTTTCCGGCGATAGGTCTGAAAGCATCCTCCAAACAGTTCGTTCTTTTCGAGCACACATACGTTATACCCTTCTTTACTAAGTATGGCTCCACATTCAAGGCCACCTAATCCGCTTCCGATGATGATGATGTCATACTTACTCATGGCAATTGCTTTTTAAGTATATAGATGGTATTCGATGTATATTTATCGTTGCGGATAGTCTTTACTTCCATTCCACACTCCCGGGCTATACTCTGAATTTGAGCTTCGGAAGTGAAGCAGAGCTCATCCGTAGTGCGATTGAACTTGACAACTTGGGTAGAGAGAACTTCAGTGAGGCGGGTTAGCCGATGTTTATGGGTCTCAGCGGAATTTCCATCACGTACGATAATCATTCCTTCAGGACGAAGAAGATTGGCGCATTTCACTAACAAGTCATGTTGATGTTCATAATTCATGTAATGCAATACGTCATTCAGGATGAAGACATCACTTTCCGGGAACTTATAAACCGATGCGTCAGCATGTTCAAAGCGAAGATTTTCGCCACGAAGCCAGCCGTGTTGAGCTATAGCTATTTTATCTTCGTCATAATCGATTCCTAATATTTGCCTTTCTTTGGATATCATAGACAGCATATAACACAGAGGACCCAGACCACAACCGATATCCGTAATCTGTCCTTTCATCGGAATCAGTTGATTGAATAACTGGTAATTGTGTTCCATCTTTACTTTGATGCGGATGTACCACTCGATGACAGGACTTTTATAGATATAGTTCAGTACCAACGCCTCATAAAATGCCGGATTCGCCGGTGTATTCTTTTCCAGGCAAATACGTGCATATTCTTCTTTCATATAGGAAGAAATACGCTTGGTACGTTCTTGATAGGTCGTTCCGAATGAAGCATCGTTATAAAGTATGCGAGGCAATATTTTAGAGTAAATAATGCCTTTGCGGACATAGAAAGGTTGTGCCTTGGCTATAATCTCTCCATTGCCGTATAGCAGAATAGGAATAATATCCAATTGTAGAGTTTCTGATAAATAGAAAGCGCCTTTATGAAAACGTTTCATCTTGCCGTCATAGGTCCGGGTACCTTCGGGGAAAATGGCGATGGAGTATCCTTCTCTTACTTTTTCCCGCATCCGTTCCACACAAAGTTCATATCCTTCGTCTACATGGAAGAAGCCTGCATATTGAATAATTTTTCCAAATACCGGAGAGTTCCATACCCAGTGATTGGTTATCATGATAATCTTCGGGGAAAAAGATAATAACTCCAGGATATCAATGAAAGACTGGTGATTGGCTATTATGATAGCCGGCTTTTTGAATGTCTCATTGGTTACGTTGACGTGTTCTTTACGTACAAATGTTGCCACTACCAATATACCTTTGCAAGTAATGTTGATAATCCGGCAAACAAGCTGCTGCTTATAACTGCGGCGTACCGGAATGAGGTATAATAAGATAATGAAAATTCTCAGAATGATGCATCCTGTAACGAAGAGCATGAAAAGGATGATCGTGCGGAGTAAGCCTATCAAGGTATACGGGGGCAGTCCCTTAGAAGCCGGTTTAGCAATAAAGAACTGGAAAATAATAGGTTGTATGGTATAGGCTACTAATACCACCGCTGCCATTCCAAGGATGGAAATCAGTGAAATGGATTGCAGGGCGGGATGTTTGGCAAATACTAAAGTTCCCATTCCCACAACGGCTGTGAATGCAGAGAAGAAAATAGCTGTCTTATGGGAATTCAGGATCGCTTTTCCTGTCCGGTATTTGTTTTGGAGTCCATCCATGATGAAGATACTGAAGTCGTCTCCGATACCGAAAATGAAAGTAGAGAGGATAATATTGATAATGTTGAATTCGATACCCAGAATCCCCATCAGGCCCAAAATAATGGTCCAGCTGATAAGCATAGGCAGGAAACTGATCAGGGTTAATTCTATACGCCCGTACGAAATCAATAGGGCCAGGAATATAAGGAATGAAGAAATATAAAGTATCAGGTAAAAGTCGTTATTGATGGCAGAGACCCATTGATTAGTGAAATAACTCCGGTCGAAGACTACAACATCCGTATTATCCTTGAATTGTTGATAGACTTCTTCCTTATTATCATCAGTGATGCGTACCTGGGTAACGAGCATCGTGATGGAGTCAGCACTTGTTTGCCATTCGTTCAGTAGGGTAGTGGCGATACTATTTGTATCGTCCTGATAATTATAGGGCTGGAATGGGTGTTCTAACCATTGGTAAAATGTATCGAGACTACCTTCCCGGAAGTGATAGGTACGGGCGGCGTCTTCTATGTATTTGCGAATAGTTGATATCTTTCCCGACTCTCCCCAATACTGGTTCCATTGTTCCAGACGCTTTTGCTGTTCTTCCGGTGAAATTAAGAATTGCTCGGCAGATGCATACGCTTTAATAAGTCCCTGTTCTTTAAAAGCGGATAAGTGCTGATTGGTATTTGCATAGCTTTCGAGTGCTTCTGTCATGTTCTTACCTACACTGACAAAAAGTACGGTTTTCTCTTGGGCATTGAAAAGCTGTTCCAGTTTAGCCTCTGCTTGTTTTAAGTGCTGAGGTTCATAGTTGAGGCTCATCATGTCTTCGTTAAACTTGACTTTCTGTGAAGTAAATAAGCCGATGAGGGTAATAATAACGATGATGCCTACTAGCCATTTGTTCTTTTCATAAGGATAGGCATTGATTTTTTCAATAAAGCATAAGACCCTGCCTTGCTTCACATCAGCTTGTCCTTTCAGAAAATGTGGAAGGTAAATAAGACAGAAAAGAGTAGTACCGATAAGTGCCAGAGAAGCAAACAAACCGAAATCGCGTAGCAATTCGGACGTGGTAAAAGTAAGTCCGAAGAATGCACCTATTGTAGTGAAGCTGCCTACTGTAAGCGGATAAGTTATTTCTTTAATCAATTGCTGGACAGTAGAAACATGATTTTGATGGGCCAGCATGTGTATGGAATAACTCAGTGCAATACCCAGAATAGCCGATCCGGCACCTACGGCGATTGCAGAAATATATCCCTGGATGAAATAGATCAGGCATAAAGCGAACAATCCCCCGAATAAAACGGGAGTGACAATGAGAGGGATTGATTTCTTGTGCTTAAACACCAGCGAGATGAAAACAATGATAATCAGCAGTGCAATCGAAGAAGTAATAATGGTATCCTTTTTAATCTGTCGCGCATTATAGACGCTGACCGAGGGACCTCCAAAGTAAGATGCGTGAATGAAAGGATACTCTTTCTGAATCTGTTGTAGCTCGTTTTCAAGTATCCGGATCAGATTTTCATTCTCACCGGTACTTCCTGTTCCGAATACCGGAGTCATAAACATCAGCAATGTGTTTCCATCTTTCGAAAAGATGTGTCCGTTGTTTATTTCATAATTGGTTTCCAATTGAAAATCCTGCAAATGCTTTAAGACGTTATTTCCAAGTCCTAACGGGTCTCTTTGTATATAACCTCTCAATGCTATACCTGCGGGAGAAAGAAGGTTGGTATAGTTCTTTCGCATAATGGCTTCTATGCCTTCCTGCGTTAAAAGTGAGTCGAAGTGCTGATAGTCTTTTTCCGTCAGGAACAGCGGAAGATTTTCATAAACAAAATCTGTTGCTTTTTCAATGGTTGTTTCATCTACTTCCGAAAAGATATCTTTAATCCAGGTTTGGTTAGACTCTTCTAATAAGTTTTGTTTCAGTTGGTCTCCGGCCTCTATCATTAGATCCGGAGTTACTGTAGAGTCGGCAGGAGAGATTAAGATGATAATCTTATCCTTTATTTTTAGGTTATCAAATACCTTGGTGATGTTCTGGCTGTTCTTCGTATCAGGAAAGAAACGGGTCACATTCTCTTCAAACCTGACTTGCCAGGCGAAGTACCCCATAAAAAGGACACAAACACAGAGTGACAAGTAGAAGAGAACTTTGTGTCTTTGAAAATAATTATATAGTCTGATAAAGAACTGAGTCATGTTGTTTTCGGCCTTCTGTATATAGTAAGCAGGCTGATCGTTATAATACCTGCCAGTATACTACAAGCGGTTGCAAAGATAACACTTCCAATTAAATATTGCTCTAAAACCGATTTCACATTTTCAAATGAAATATTGGTAAGATGAAGTTCAACCGGTCTGTTCAGTACTTTACACCCTGTCAGGTAACTGCCATATAATAGGAAAGGAATCATGGGAGGAATACTGATATTAGCTGCTACAATGGCTATTACTTTGTTGAGTTTAAGCACATGAGCCAAAAATAAAGTGGCAAGCATCTGGTATCCCCAAATCGGGACTATTCCCATAAATACACCTAACATAATGGCATAGGTAATCTTCAGATTCGATTCTTCGGACTGTGTAATGTGAGTTCGGAAGAATTTCCGGCAATTGCTCCAGGTTAGTTTCCGGAAGAAGTTACGCGGATAAATCCAAAGGAAAGTGATGAACACTAAGAAGGTATTCAATATACTGATGCGGGTGAAATCCCGGAAAGGACGGAAGTGTGAGACACGTTCTTCCTGGGGCGGATAATAGACATGTATGGGTATATTGCGGACCGTGGTTCCTCCCCATACTGCAAAGACCAGTGCTTCAAGCTCAAATTCATATTTAGCGGTATAGTAGAATCTCTGCACATTGATTTTATGTAATGGATAGAGCCGGTAACCCGATTGGGTATCCTGAAGCTTGACTCCGGTTTCAAGTTTAAACCAGAAGTTGGAGAACTTATTGGCAAAAGTATTCTTGCCTGGCATATTGTCCGAAGTCAGATTACGGGCACCTACCAGCAACGTATCCGGTTCTTTTTCTATTTCTTCCATGAAAATAGGAATGTCCGAAGCAAAATGCTGTCCATCGGAATCTATAGTGATGGCATATCGGTAGCCGGCTGCTTTGGCCTGCTTCAATCCGTTCTTTAAGGCAGTTCCTTTTCCTTTATTGGTAGGATGGGTGATGATATGCAGGTTCGGATAGTTTTCCAGAAGGGTAGGGGTGCTATCGGTAGAGCCGTCATTGACAACGATGATATCTTCTACATAGAAGAGTACATCTTCAATTACGGTAGTCAGCGTCTTCTCATTATTGTAGGTAGGTATAATAACTACAATACCAAGTTGCCTGGCTTTCTCATGCCATAGTTCCTCGCTACGTTCTTCCATGTTTATTTGCCGATTAGTTGTGCTTTTAATTTGATACAGATATCTTTTGAAGATGCTCCTTCAACCAGAATCTGGAATGTATCCGTTTCGTTATTCTTGATAGTCAATGAGAGCTTTAATTCCGGTGTTTCATTCGGATTAATAACAGAAAGAAACTTGCATGATGCTATATGCTTGTATTGCAGGGGAGCTTGTTGTATTTTCTCTATGCACTCTTTTATTATTTGCAGCATACAAACGCCCGGAACTACGGGTTGTTGTGGAAAGTGTCCGTTATAAATAGCATGTTGTGGGTTGAGCATGACTTGCACTGCCCAGTCTGTTTCATTGATATGCTCAGAGTACGTAATCTTATAGAAATTGTGAAGAAGTTCAGCCATATTAGTTTGGGTTTTCTTTTAATTTGTCCAACTGTATACTTAGCCGCAACCAGGGATGTTTGATTTTTATCTGTTCGGGATGTCCTAAATTGAACTCCGATAGATAGAATACTGATTTTCCGAATCCTCTGCCTGTGACTCTTTTTTCAAAGGTACCGCTTTTCTTTTTGATGCGGATATTCTTTCCACTTAAAAATAGATTCTTAAAGTCTGTTTCCAGTAATAGCAGCATTTTCTTTTTCTTCATGGGCTCTATGCAGCTGTTGACGTGAAATTCATTTTCCCGGAGTGAAAAATCAAAAAGACTGAGTCCAAAGTAAGTAGATGCTAATATTCTTATTTCATTATCCGGCAATTTCCGTACAATTAATAAACCGCTGAAGTGATGTTTCATGAAGTCTAACTGCATATTGTATTTTTGCGAATATTCTTCAGCGCAAATAATAGGTGTCACATAAGATGTGGCATCTCCTGCTATTGTTTTTGAGGAACCACAGGAAGTGAATAGATACAGAATAAAGATCAGATTAGCGAATAGAAAACTTTGTTTCATCTTTCAAAGCATTAAATCTCTTGTTGTAGAATTCATATTCCGTATAATTGGTGGCTGTTTCGGAAAGACGCAATTTGTAAACCGACATATCTTTCTTATCCAGGTGTATTTCAATTTCCGAAATGTAGGCTTGTATGGCTTTATTGACCGGCTTAATCTTCACTATATAATAGGAATCATTTTCAAAATATTCCAGTTTGTAGTCGGAAGACATTTTTGAGAGATCGCCTATCATGCAAGCTGTGAGCATATCTTGCATTTGATTCATCATCTTATTGGCGGTTAGGCTCATAACGCTCTTTTTACCGTCCGATACAATTTTAAGCCGGGAGTCGTTTATCACTATTAGGTAGTTGACGGGTTGGGCGTATTCCATACGTATTTTGCCACTCTTTTGGTAATAGAACTTTCCTTTGGAGGTTACCTTCTCATCCAGAATATCCAGGTACTTCACTTGTGTAAAGTCACTTTCAATGGACTGCATGGTTTGTGCTTCCTTTGCCAGACGGTTTTCAAAATCTTGGGTATGGATTAGCTTCTTCATTGTCTGGGCATGGGTATAGGAAATACCCAATATGATTGATAATATTATTAGTATGGTTCTCATAATGCTTTTATAACATGCTGTCCAGACGGACAACTGTATATCCCTGTTCTTTAATTAAGTTAAGTATCTCTTTTAATAACAGGTCACTGTCCGGCATTCGATCGTGTAGAAGGATGATAGAACCGGGGCGTAACCTTTTCTGAATACGCTTCAAAACCTTCTCTTTGGAAGGTTGCAGTGTATCGAGTGTTCTGATATTCCAGCCAACAGGAGTGTATCCCAATATGCGGACAGCTTTTGCTATAGTAGGATTCGTGACCCCGAACGGTGGGCGGAATAACTTGATTTTCTGCGAAGTTACTCGTTCTAATGCAAACTGGCAAGCTTGCAAGTCTTTTTTCATCCGCGACAGGCTGTACAAGGGAAAATGATTGGTATGGGTAAAAGAATGATTACCAATCAGATGTCCTTCGTTGATAATTTGTCGGATCAACTCCTCATTCTCTTCTACTTTGTGACCGATGCAGAAGAAACAAGCCGGTATTTGTTGTTCTCTGAGTACTTGCAATACTTTGGGAGTTTGTACCGCGTCCGGTCCATCATCAAAGGTGATAGCTACAATTTTCTCCTCAGTCCGTTTCTTGCAAAATACCTTGAGATAGATGTTAGAACGGATGCTGCAAGATGCGTAGACGAGAAAGATAATCATTAATATGATCAGGATTTCCACTATCATTGTCTTTTCCGGATTAAAATAAGTGAATGGTTAATGGAGTGATAATGATTATATATCAGAACTGTCTGTCCCGGATTTAGATTCTTTTCAAAAGTTTTAGCCACTTTCCATAAAGCAAAGGAAGATGCCGTAGGATATTCACCACATTCATTCTTAAAGGTAGTGCATGTTGCTGTGGGAAACAGGCTGTTTTCTAAATCAGTATACAGGGTATCTCCTTTCGGGTTTCCATTTTTACCGGTAACAAACCAATCGACTTGTCTGGCTGTTAATCGGTTGCTTTGTAAAAAGCGATGAATCTTTTCAGTTACTTCCTGTGTACTGCTCGCATGAATAAAAGTTGATATACCGGCAAGTTCTGCTAATGTGGATTCGGTGGCTTCTCGTCCCAATAGGAAGAACTGGGCACCTTCGCCTGCTTGTATGCCCCTTAGCAGTCCCAGGCGTTGTTGTATAGCGTGGCTATTAGGGGTAATCTCATCAATAGCTCCTACAAGGACATTTTCATCACCTTCCCAGATTCTCATCATACCGTCCAATAGTGCACTTTCGAAACTCAATCCCCGGTGTACATACGTCATGTTGTAAGCATGTATCTGGCGGAGTAATGCTATTTGCGCTCCGATGGTGTTGAAGGTTGACTGGATAAAGGGTGTTGGGTTCAGTAGTTGTTCTTCATTCTCAATGATTGTATTCAGGAACTTCTCTGTATCTGCCAGGCATCCGAGTCCGGTTGCAGTGATGATCGCATGTACTTTTTCGGAAGGTAGGGTACTGATACATTCCAGTCCGCAGGCAACTCCCATTTTGATGATCCGGCTCATACGCCTCCGTAGTGCGACATTTGTGATAATGCTCTTGTAATCCGGTTCGTTAGCGGATAAATAAGGGGATTCTCCGGAAGCAGTATCCGCGTGAATAGAAGCAATATGGTTGATATAGACAGGTTGCATCATTTCTCTTTTAATGTGGAAAACAGGATCGAAGAATCATTTCCACCGAATCCAAAAGAATTCGATAGTACATTACGAATGGGTAGTCCCTCGCGGAATGAGGTTTCGGGCATCAACATGTTTTCTTCTATAGGTTCTTTGAAGTTCAGATTGGGATAGATGAAACCATGATATACGGAGAGAACAGAATAAACCGCTTCAATTCCTTCCGAAGCCCCTAATGTATGACCGATAAACGCTTTGACAGAACTGAACGGAGGAATTTTATCACCAAAAATCCGTCGGATAGCAAGTCCTTCTGAAAGATCATTACTTGGAGTTCCTGTGCCATGTACATTGATATAATCAATCTTTTCGGGAAGAATTTCACTCTTAGCTATGGCTTCTGTCATAGACCAGAATGGTCCGTTTCCTTCGGGTGAACTGCCGGTTTGATGAAAAGCTTCATTCACATTCGAATATCCGCTTAATAAGCAATAAGGCTCTTTCCGGAGTAGTTTCTCTGATTGAAGCACAATATATCCGGCTCCTTCTCCTAAGTTGAGGCCTGCACGGGATGCGTCAAAAGGACGGCAGTGTTCCTTATCCAAAATCATAAGTGAATTGAAACCATTGAGGGTAAACTTGCACAAGGCGTCCGTACCTCCTACAATCTGTCTCTTATACACATCTCCGAGCCCACGAG
>ENA-OZGG01000651-OZGG01000651.1-human-gut-metagenome-genome-assembly--contig:-NODE-651-length-12819-cov-5.129113_pt1 | contig 12819 bp, 9 predicted proteins | sample MGYA00244659_ERZ653664 | MGnify/ENA primary metagenome ERZ653664 (study PRJEB26926, sample SAMN06165233) | human gut metagenome | biome: ENVO:00009003; feature: ENVO:2100002; material: ENVO:00002003... | reverse complement strand
CTTGTCTCGTGGGCTCGGAGATGTGTATAAGAGACAGGGATATAATGATCCGCGTTTGGCCAAGTTCGGAATTGCAAAAGGAGATAAAGTGGTAGGTGTACGTTCTGGAATACCGGGTTTGGAAGAAACAGCAGATAAATATAAAGCATTAATTTCTAATATAAATGTGACCTCTTCTACTCCGGGTACTGTGATGGCGGCGGCGGAAGCCTACTTCTTACGGGCAGAGGCGGCTCTGCGCGGCTGGAATGCTGGTGGTGATGCCAAGGCGTTTTATGAAGAAGGTGTAGCGGCTTCATTCAGTGACTTTGGCGTTTCATTAGGTGATTATTTAAACAGCTCCGATATTCCGGCACCGTGGGTAGATCCGTTGGTGGCTGACTTCAATTCTTCGGCTGTTTCAACTGTTAGCCCTAAATGGGAAGATGCACGAACGGATGAAGAACGTTTGGAGAAGATTATAACCCAGAAATGGATTGCCGGTTTTCCGGAAGGTAAGAATGCATGGGCAGAATGGCGTCGTACCGGTTATCCTAAATTGTTCCCGGTTCTGAAGAATGATAGTCAGGGGGTGATTACTACAGAGTTTGGTGTACGCCGTTTACCGTTTACATTGGAGGAATTATCAAACAATCCGGAAGGATATGCTGCAGCTGTCCAATTGTTAGGCGGTCCTGATAATGGAGGTACCCGTTTATTCTGGGATGTGAACAAAGGAAATTTTGAATAGAACCTTTTTAGCTTAACACATGAGGGTGTATCAAAAAAATGTGCTTTATTTGTTTTGAATATGCAGAATATCTTTTGATGCACCCTTTATTACTCATTTGCTTGCTTCATTGCGGGTGTTTTGTTTTTTATTAACTAACAGGAATCTCTATTGCATTAGGGATTGAGCTCGCTCATCTGTTTTTAATATAGGGGGAATATTAACTTAACATATTCAGGCGATTGAACCCCAATCTTTCGGTAACCTGAATTTAATCTTATATAAGTATTATGAAGAATATAATTAAACCTATCTGTTTGTTTACCGGTTTACTTTGTGCTCCGACGATTCTGCTCCATGCACAGGTGGACGAAAAACTGAAGGCTGATATTATCAGTACCGGTTATGTACATAGTCCATTGCCGCTTGATGAAACAAAAGCTTTCGAAACATTCGGTTTGAAAAAGAAAGTATTGGAATCAACCATGTTGTGTGATATGGAAGAGTTTTCCGGGTGGACGCATAAAGGAATCGGTAAGATCGGATTGACTTCCGAAAGAAGTAAAACGGGTAAGTATAGCTTGCGCTTGGAGGCTCCGACTGCTCCAGCTACAATGCTTGACTGGGGACTGGGACGCGGCACTTGCATGGCTTCTTATGATCTTTCCGGAGCAAATTGGGAAGGTTACAATCGTCTGAAGTTTTATATTTATCCAACTTGCGAAGGCGCCCGTAGTATTTATCTCAATCTTTATATAGAAAATGACGGTAAGATCAAAGTACCTGATATTTACGGGCGTGAAGGATACCATGAAATCAATCTGAAGAACGATCAATGGAATGAATGTTTTGTTGAAATGTCGGGGTTGGCCCGCGATAAAGTGACCAAAATATCATTTGCTATCGAGGTATTCGGTAAAGAGTGTACAATGGGGGATTCTTTATGCTTTGATGTAGATGCGGTAGAACTTCAGAAAATAGAAAATCAGGAAACAGTGAAAGGATGGATGCCGGCCCGGAATCGCATTATTTTTTCTACTACCGGTTATAGTATAGAAAGTCCTAAGAGTGCGATCGTTAACGTAGACAATCACAGTGGGCAATTTCAGTTGAAAGGTGCTGATACACAGGCTATCGTCTTCACCGGACCTGTAAAGAAGGAAAAAACAGGTTTGGGAGAATTTGAAACTGCCGATTTCTCAGATTTTAAAACACAGGGAAGATATATTATTCAGGTGGGGAATATTACTACGCTGCCTTTCTATATTCATAAGGATGTATGGGATGACTCCGCATGGCGCATGGTCAATTTCTTATTCTGTGAGCGTTGCGGTTATCCTGTTCCCGGAAAACATGGTACCTGCCATACTGATTTGCATGCCACCTATAACGAACAAATTATTCCACTAAGCGGAGGCTGGCATGATGCTGCCGATATGTCTCAGCAGACTTTGCAGACCGGTGAAATCTCCTATTCCTTATTGGCAATGGCGAAACGGGCTAAGGAGAAAGGCAACAAGGATCTATACAACCGCCTGATGGAAGAAGCTTTGTGGGGATTGGATTATGTAATGAGAACTCGCTTGGGTGATGGCTATCGTGCACAGACTTGGGGAACGAATCTGTGGACTGACGGCATAGTTGGAACGATTGATGATGCCGGACGCCGGGAAGTTTTGGTTCATAACGGAGCATTAGAAAATTTTTTGCTTGCCGGAATAGAAGCTTATGCCTCTATGATGGTCGAAAATGACATAGCTTTGAGAAACAACTTGAAGAAGATTGCAAAGGAAGACTTCGGGTATGCTATGGAACGTTTTACAAAGTTGGGCTTTGCTGAGTTGATAAAGAAGGGGGGAGGACATGCTGCAATGGCGTCTGAAAGTCAATATCATGCCAATATTTCGTGGGCTGCAAGTATGCTCTATCAATTGACCGGTGAACAGCAATATGCTGATGAGGCAGTGAAAGCTATTCACTATACTTTGCAGTGCCAGCGTACCGAGCCTTTGAAAGACAAAAATAAAACTTGTGGTTTCTTTTATCGTGACCTGACTAAGAAATCTATTGTTCACTATACCCATCAATCACGTGATTATGCTTACATGGAAGCATTGGCTGCATTATGCGAAACACAGCCTCAACATGCCGAATACGAGCAATGGATTTATTCTATGAAACTTTATGGAGACTATCTGAAGAATATCATGCAGTATGTATATCCTTATGGAATGGTACCCAGTGGGGTCTATCACAAAGATGAGGTAAAAGATTCAGTAAACTTCTATGCTGTTCAGGTAGGTATTCGCAGTGGTGCGGAGAGGGATTTCAGGGAGCAATTGGAAAATGGCGTTCGCTTGGATAAAGATCATTACTTGCGTATATTCCCGGTTTGGTTTTCGTTTAAGGGAAATATAGCTGTACACCTGTCTACAGGAAAAGCTGCTGCTATTTGTGCCAAAGTGTTGAAGGACAAGGAACTGAAGGGTATTGCTGAGCAACAATTGTTTTGGGTGGTAGGAAAGAATCCTTTCGGGCAATCCATGATTTATGGAGAAGGAAGTAATTATCCTCAACTCTATACTGCTTTACCGGGTGAAACGGTAGGTGAGATACCAGTAGGTATGCAGTCTTATTTCAATGAAGATTCACCTTATTGGCCACAGTTCAATACGGCCACCTATAAAGAAGTCTGGGGTTCGTCGGCTGCCAGATGGTTGATGTTGATTTCTGAATTTTAGGAATGGATATTATGGATGATAAAACAGTTTATTCGCATCGCAATCTGGCCATTGATATGTTAAGGGCCTTGACAATGTTCATTATGATTTTTGTCAATGACTTCTGGAAGGTGCATGATGTGCCTCACTGGCTGGAACATGCCACTTATGGTGAAGACTTTATGGGACTGGCAGATATCGTATTTCCTTGTTTCCTGTTTGCTGTTGGTATGTCCATACCGTACGCTATAGAACGTAGATATGCAAAAGGATTCTCCGCTGAGTCTACTTTGGGGCATATTCTCTCACGTACCTTTGCCTTATTAGTAATGGGAGCTTTTATTACTAACTCGGAGTTCCGGCTTTCACCGGAAGCTCCTTATTCAATCGGAGTCTATTGGTTCTTGATGGCAATAGGATTTATTGGAGTCTGGAATCAATATCCGAAGCCTACTTCCGGTCTGCAGAAGAATTTGTTTTGTGTATTCAAGATAATCGGTGCACTTATTCTTCTCTATTTAGCTTTTACTTTCCGCAATCCCAAAGAAGGTGTATTTGGAGCATATTGGGGTATTCTGGGCTCTATAGGCTGGACCTATTTGATATGTGCTGTAATTTACTTCTTCAGTCGCGACCATTTAAAGTCTCTGATATTTATCTGGATAGCCTTTGTACTTATCTGTTTGCTGGACACACCGTTGCGTGAAGAGTTTGGAGGTACTGCTATTCTTGCCTTTCCGGAACGGAATTTCTATCATGGAATGTTGAGTATCCTGCACATTGGTAATGGGGCGTTGCCTGCATTTACAATGGGAGGTATCATTTTGTCGGTCCTCAGTGCACGCTATGCTGGTAAAAGCACTGGCTGGAAGTTGCGGAATGGAGGGATGGTTGCTGTTATATTCTTACTAATTGGGATATTAGCACATCATTTCTGGATTGTAGCTAAGATAGGCGCTACTCCTACGTGGGTATTCTATGTAATAGCTATATCTGTGGCTGCTTATACGCTTCTTAGTTATCTGGTTAGCCATCGTATTACAAGCTGGTTTAATCTGATACGCCCTGCCGGTACGGCTACGCTTACCACTTATCTGGTACCCTATGTTTTTTATGGTTTTGCCGATGTTACAGGTATTGTCTTACCGGACTGGTTTACGCATGGCTTTATGGGACTGGTCAATTGTCTCTGTTTCGCTTTTGTGGTGATTGGGGTTACCTGGATAATGGAAAAAATGCATGTTAAACTTAAAATTTAGATATAATGAAGAAAAATCTGTTGCCAGCATTTATGCTGCTGTTTTTAGCATTGGGTATGTTTGCGTGCCAAAAAAGTAAAGAAACGACCAAAGAGTATCCTATGTTCTGGACGTGGCTGGATTACCGCCCCGGAATGAATTTTGATTCTATCTGCCAGGTGATGAATGATATTGGTATGGATGGTATTATGCTGAATGCACCCACTCCTGATGATTATCGGGTTGCAATACCTATCGCCCATAAGCACGGAATCGAAGTATATGCATGGCTTTGGACAATGAATCTGGAACATGATCGTGACAAGATTCTAAAGGAACACCCCGAATGGTTCAGTGTGAACCGTAATGGTAAGAGCCTTGCTGACACTACGGCTTATGTAGGTTATTATAAATTTCTCTGTCCCGCATTGCCCGAAGTCCGCGAGTTTATCAAGGCAAAAATTAAAGAATATTGCGAGGTCGAAGGGCTGAATGGCATTGCTATTGACTATCATCGCTTTGTTGATGTAGTGCTACCTACTACTTTGTGGCCCCACTACGGTATTGTACAAGATCGTGAATATGCTGCATGGGACTATGGGTATCATCCTGAAATGCTCAGAAAATTCAAAGAGCAATACGGTTATGACCCGCGTGAACAAGAAGATCCTTCGCTAGACGTAAAATGGCGTCAATTCCGTTGCGATCAGATCACAGAAGTAGCTAATATGATTTCAGAAGTGGTACACTCTTATAGAAAAACGATGGCTGCCTCTCCGTTCCCCACTCCAAAGATGGCATCACGCATGGTACGGCAAGATTGGGGAAAGTGGAATCTTGATATCGTATTCCCAATGGTTTACCATACATTCTATACGGGAGATGTCAGCTTCATCTCTGATTGTACGATTGAAAATGCACGCGATAAGAATGGCATGACTACCTTGTATTGTGGTATGACAGCTACCAACGGGCCGGAAATGTTCGAATGTATGGATGCAGCTCTGAATAATGGTGCACAGGGTATTGCTGTTTTTACGATTCATGGCTTGCGTTCTCCGGAAATAAGACAACAATTCAAAAACTATACGGATAGTGTTAAAGCTGTACGTGCTGCTAATGGTGGCATGATTAAGGCGACTTATTCTACGGCTGCAAACCCGGATCCTTTCGTACACGAAGGTATTATGGCATCGATACAAGAACGTATGAAGCAACTTATAGCTAAGACTGCCGGCAAAGAAGAACTCGCTTCCCTGGCATTAGGTGAATATAAGGAAGTGGATTCTTACGATGCAACACGTTGTTATCAGGTGATAGATAATAATAGTGGAACTACTTTTGCGGTGACATTCTATCTTTATGGTGATGTTGTTTCCGGATGGGATGTTACAGTTCTGGATCCTGCAAAAAAGTGAGGGATTGTTTAATGATAAAAGAAAGGTCGTACAGTTCATCAAACGGTGAAACTGTACGACCTTTACTATTTTTATTTTCTCAATTTTAGTATCCGAAGATATCTTCCTGTTTCAGTTCAATCACCGGACCTACCTTCTTCAGACTTTCCATATCCAATTCTTTCTTATCACCAAGAATACAATAAGTATATGTACGTCCCTTGATCCACTTGTTCTGGTAGTCGATAACATCCTGCAACGTCATATTCTGTACATCATTGTACAGTTTGATGCGGCTATCTACATTCTGTCCCAAATATTGAGCACTGATATAATCCCAGATGACATCCATCTTGATAGTACGGTCAGTACGCATGCGGGCAATCATACCATCTTTAGCAAGTTTGAAAGCAGCTTCTGATTCAGGCATGTTGTTGATGATATCATTGAATGTATTGATTGCATCTATCATCTTATCATTCTGCGTAGCAATCTGCGTACGGAGAGTGTAAGGATCGGTCATGTAACTCGGTTTCAGCATACCTGCCCATGCCGAGTAAGCGAGACCGCGGCTTTCGCGCATTTCCTGGAATACGATAGAGTTCATACCACCACCAAAGTATTCGTTATACAATTGACGACCTGACTCTGCAGCAGGATCAAATTTCTCTCCCTTATTGGAGACTTGTGACATATAAATTTGCTTAGCTTCATACGGAGCAATGAAAATCTTCGTTTCCGGTGTGAGCAACGGTTCGAAGTTATTCCCTTCCGGAATTTCGTTCAATGTTTCCGGAGCCTGATGTTCTTTATTGATGATGGCAAGTAATTCATCCTGATTATTGGGGCCATAATAAAGAATACGGTGTTTGAAGCTGTTCAACTGCTTGATACGGTCTACAAGTTGTTGTGGATCCATAGAAGTCAGTTCAGCTTCGGTCAATATGTTGGTTGACGGAGACTTCGGACCATAAGTGGCATAAGTCACCAGGCGTGAGAAGTTTTGCATCTGATTCAGCTTGGCATCCTTGCGTGATTTCAGGATATCATTAGCCATATTGGTGTAAGCTTCCGGATTAACTTTGGCATTTGCCATCAGTTTTTCGAAGAGAGCCATAGCAGCAGGCATGTTCTCGCTGAGGCCGGAGAGCACTACATAAGTACGTTTTGCACCCGGAGATACGAAGAATGAACAAGCAAGGCGGTAGAATTCGCTCTTCACTTCTTCCGGAGTCATGTCGGCAGTACCGAGATATTCCAGATATTGAGCAGCAGTACCCAATGCCTTGTCATTGTTGTTACCCATATCGAAAAGGTAAATCAACTGGAAGATGTCATTCGTTGTATTTTGTTTGTAGAGTACAGGAATATCCGATTTAGCCTTCAACTGGGTGAGGTCTTTGGAATAATCCAGGAATACCGGCTCAATAGGAGTCACTACGCTTGCTTGAATTTCCTTCAGGAAGGTGCTGACTGTATCGCGGTTCATTACGATAGGAGTGATTTCAGGTTTCGACATCTTCTTTTCATTCGGGTCTTTGCCTTGCTTCTTGTAGATAACGGCATAGTTATCATCTTTCAGATATTTGTTGGCAAAGGCTACGATGTCATCTTTTGTCAGTTTAGACATGCGGTCGAGAGCGGTCACTTCATCTGCCCAATCGCTACCGTTTACGAATGATTCAACGAACATATCTGCACGTGCGTCATTGTTTTCCAACTGTTGCATCTGATACAGCTTAAAGTTGTTGATGTTGGCTTCCAGCATTTTTTCGTCAAAGTCACCCTCGCGGAGTTTCTTTAATTCGCCCAATAAGAGGTCTTTTACTTCGTCCAACGTCTGTCCTTGTTTGGGGCGTCCCTGCATCATGAATGCACTGTAGTCGCTCATAGTCATCGGGTAGCAATAAGCGCTCAGGGTCTTTTGCTGTTGTGTCAGATCCAGGTCTATCAAACCGGCCTGTCCGTTATAAAGTATCTGGGAAACCACCTGCAAAGTCTCTACATCTTTGTCTGCTGCTCCGGGAAAACGCCATGCCAAAGCAACGCTTTCAGCATCCGGACCCAGAATTTCACGTACAACAGGTGCTGTCATTGGAGTTTCCTTCGGTAAATCCAGTTTCGGCAGATCAGGATTCGGTTTCAAGCCACCAAAATATTTATCAATAGTTGCAATCATCTGATCGGGATCGAAATCACCGGAAAGACAGATGGCCATATTGTTGGGCACATACCATTTCTTATAATATTCCTTGATATTGGTGATAGAAGGATTCTTCAGGTCTTCTTGTGTACCAAGTACGGTCTGTGTGCCGTAAGGATGGTGTGGGAAGAGAGAAGAAAGTACAGCTTCGTATACCTTACGAGGGTCGCGGGTCAGTGACATGTTCTTTTCCTCATAAACCGTTTCCAGCTCAGTGTGGAAACCACGGATTACGCAATTTTCAAAACGTTCTGCCTGGATTTTGGCCCAGTTGTCAATCTGGTTGCTGGGGATATCTTCTGTATAGCAAGTTACGTCGAAGCTGGTATAGGCATTCGTCCCGTTGGCGCCGATGGCAGCCATCAGCTTGTCGTATTCGTTAGGAATGGCATACTTGGAAGCTTCGTAAGAGATACTGTCTATTTTTGCATAAATAGCTTTACGCTCAAGACTGTCGGTAGTCTTACGATAGATTTCAAACTGTGCTTCGATCTGGTCGAGCAAAGGCTTTTCAATCTCGTAGTTTTGGGTGCCGAAGTTTGTGGTACCTTTGAACATCAGGTGCTCAAAGTAATGAGCTAACCCGGTTGTTTCTGCAGGGTCGTTCTTTCCACCTACACGTACGGCAATGTACGTCTGTATGCGCGGTGTTTCCTTGTTAACGGTCATGTAAACTTTCAGACCATTGTCCAGAGTGTAGATGCGCGCTTTCAGCGGATCGTTGGGAACTGTTTCATAACTGTACTTTGAGGTACAACTTCCTAAACTTATCGCTACCAGTAGGATAAGCATTAAACCAATTTGTCGGAATAGTTTGTTCATAAGCTGACTTATTAGATTGATAACTGCAAAAATATGCGTTTTTTTCATACCTTTGCACGCAAAAAGTAAATATTTTAACTAGAAGGTTTATTTTCATAGATTATGATTACCATAGAACAACTGAAAGACGTAAAGGAGCGCACCGAAGCACTCTATCGCTATTTGGATATAGAAGGAAAGAAAATCCAGGTAGAAGAAGAACAGTTGCGCACCCAGGCTCCCGGCTTTTGGGATGACCAGAAGACTGCTGAAGCGCAGATGAAAAAGGTGAAAGGTTTGCAACAATGGATAGCCGGTTATAATGAAATAAAGACATTATCGGAAGAGTTGCAGCTGGCTTTCGACTTCTACAAAGACGAACTTGTTACGGAGGAAGAGATAGACGAAGCTTATGCCAAGGCTTCCACTGCTATTGATGAACTTGAATTGAAAAATATGCTTCGTGATGAAGCCGACCAGATGGACTGTGTGCTGAAAATCAACTCCGGTGCAGGTGGTACGGAAAGCCAGGACTGGGCAAGCATGTTGATGCGTATGTATCTGCGTTACGCCGAAACCAATGGTTATAAAGCTGTGATCTCCAACTTGCAGGAAGGTGATGAAGCAGGTATCAAAACTTGTACCATCGAAATTTCGGGTGATTATGCTTATGGATACCTGAAAGGAGAAAACGGTGTGCATCGTCTGGTACGTGTATCTCCTTACAATGCGCAAGGTAAGCGCATGACTTCTTTCGCTTCGGTCTTTGTCACTCCGCTGGTAGATGATACCATTGAGGTGAACATTAATGTTGCCAATATTTCTTGGGATACTTTCCGTTCCAGTGGTGCCGGTGGTCAGAATGTGAACAAGGTGGAGTCCGGTGTTCGTTTGCGCTATCAGTTCAAAGACCCGTATACGGGCGAGGAAGAAGAAATCCTGATTGAAAATACGGAAACCCGCGACCAGCCCAAGAATCGTGAAAATGCAATGCGCCAGCTGCGTTCTATCCTGTATGATAAAGAACTTCAGCACCGCATGGCTGAACAAGCTAAGGTGGAAGCCGGTAAGAAGAAAATTGAATGGGGCTCTCAGATACGAAGCTACGTATTCGACGACCGTCGTGTAAAAGACCATCGTACTAACTTCCAGACTTCGGATGTCAATGGAGTGATGGATGGTAAGATAGACGGTTTCATTAAAGCATATCTGATGGAGTTTGCAGGACAAGGAGAATAAATCAGAACTCTGTTATACAGTAAATGGGTATCACCTGATAAATGAAAGGTGATACCCTTTCTTTTTTTAAGTGAGTCATACTTGATAGGTATGGAGCGGATATTAAGCTGATATGAATAAATTTTCTCTTTTATTTTGGAATCTTCCCGAATTTCATGTTACTTTGTTATCAGTTGAACTTTAATACTAAAAGCACATTATGGGAAAGAATAAGAAAAAGGTTATGCATAGCCGTAAAGAAGAAGAACAAGCTAAGAAAGTGTTGTTGATTATTGGTGTATCTGCATTGATATTGGTGCTGGTAATGCTGATAGGATACTCTTTCTTGGGGAAATAAGAAATAAATGTCACAAGAAATAGAACGGAAATTCCTCGTGACGGGGGATTATAAATCGAGAGCGTATGAACAAAGCCGCATTGTGCAAGGTTATATCAGTAGCGCAAGAGGCCGAACCGTACGGGTACGTATCCGTAGCGGAAAGGGATACCTTACGATAAAAGGTGCTTCCGATGCTTCGGGCCTCAGCCGTTATGAGTGGGAAAAAGAAATTCCACTGAATGAAGCGGAGGACCTGATGAAACTCTGTGAACCGGGAGTTATAGACAAGACCCGTTATCTGGTACGGAGCGGGCGGCATACGTTTGAGGTGGATGAGTTCTACGGTGAGAACGAAGGACTGGTAGTTGCTGAAGTAGAACTGGCTTCGGAAGACGAAGTTTTCGAGAAACCGGACTTTATAGGTCAGGAGGTGACGGGTGACATTCGTTACTACAACTCACAACTGAGGAAACATCCCTATACGGCCTGGTGATGTTTAACTGCCTGTCAACAGGAAGTTAATACCTTGTGCGCAAGAAGTTAAGTTCTTGTCAACAGGAAGTTAACTCTTTGCAAGCGGCTGCTAATCAGATATATTTAGAGCAAGGAATGGAGAAACTTTATGAATATCTGCCGAGAGAACTGGTCACTTTTGTATTGGTAACCTTATTCTCTTTATTGATAGGTCTTTCACAGCGGAAAATCAGTTTGAAGCGTGAAGGTGAAACGACCTTGTTCGGTACGGACCGTACGTTCACTTTTATAGGTATTCTGGGGTATTTGCTTTATATTCTCGATCCGGTGGAATATCGCTTGTTTATGGGTGGAGGAGCGATATTAGGTCTGTTGCTCGGGCTGAATTATTACGTCAAGCAATCTCAGTTCCATGTATTCGGAGTTACTACCATTATTATTGCACTGATTACTTATTGCATTGCTCCTATTGTAGACACGCAGCCCTCCTGGTTTTATGTGATGGTGGTGGTGACAGTATTGCTTTTTACAGAATTGAAGCATACTTTTACAGAACTTGCGCAGCGTATGAAGAATGACGAAATGATTACTCTTGCCAAGTTCCTTGCTATCAGTGGTATTATCTTACCCATGTTACCCAACGAAAATCTGATACCGGATATAAATCTCACTCCTTATACCGTCTGGTTGGCTACGGTGGTGGTATCCGGCATCTCTTATTTGTCTTACTTGCTGAGGCGGTATGTTTTCCATGAATCCGGTATTCTGGTATCCGGTATCATCGGTGGTTTATATAGTAGCACGGCAACCATTTCCGTGCTGGCACGTAAGAGCCGCAAGGCGCCTGCGCAGGAAGCACCGGAATATGCAGCAGCCATGTTGCTGGCTGTAAGTATGATGTTTCTCCGTTTCCTTATATTAATAGGTATATTCAGTAAGGAAATTCTTGCCGCTATCTATCCATATTTGCTTATTATGTCTTTAGTTACAGCTGGAGTAGCTTGGTATCTGCATCGGAAGCGTAAACAAGTTCCGGTAACAGATGAAGAGGCTGAAGAAGAAGATACTAGTAACCCCTTGGAATTTAAGGTTGCACTTATTTTTGCCGTTCTGTTTGTGGTATTCACTATTGTGACACATTACACTTTACTTTATACGGGTACTGGTGGATTGAATGTGCTATCGTTTATTGCCGGGCTGAGTGATATTACTCCGTTTATTTTGAATTTATTGCAAGGTTCGGGAGTTGCTGTTATGGTGGTGACGGCTTGCTGTATGCAGGCTATTGTGAGTAATATTGCCATAAATATGTGTTATGCGCTGTTTTTTGCCGGTGGGAAGAGCCCGTTACGCCGGTGGGTGCTGCGCGGGTTTGGTGGTGTGATTGCAATCAATGTCTGTTTGCTTTTTTTCTTCTATTTAGTATAGTTCTTCTTTGCTGTCAGAAATCCCTTTTCAGGAATTCCCTTAAATGAAGTTGTGTAATACCTTCCCGGTCATTCACTTTATGGAATGGATCTAATGAAATGACATATTTAGGGTAGTTATCTTTGATAAGTTGTTGCAGAATACAACCTTTCCCAACTCTGCGTTGTCCGGTAAGTACGATTATCAAACCTTTGCTTATGGAAGGTCTGATTTTGTCTGTATATTGAGAGCGATTGATTAGTTTCATAAACTGAATGTTTGGGAAAAGATAATATTTTTATCTTTTATAGA